>OQVQ01000037.1_pt1 | contig 55794 bp, 44 predicted proteins | sample 1691491 | NCBI WGS metagenome assembly OQVQ01 (sample SAMN03418252, study PRJEB22391) | human gut metagenome | biome: human-gut; feature: organic feature; material: feces | host: Homo sapiens | place: Tanzania | collected 2013-01
GAGTGAGCGTTATCGCTTGCGATAACGTGATTTCAAAAGCGAAGTTGTGCGACGCAATTCTCGCCGTTTTATAGGGGATATTTTTTCCATTACGCGCAACGCACTTTATGTCATTGCGAGCGAAAATACGGGGACCCCAAAAGATACTTTCGTACTTTTGGGGAGAAGGAGTATGCAAGCATAAGACAGGCGATTGTCGCTTGCGACGATTGACTGGTCAAAAACGAAGCAATCGGGGACCCCAAAAGATACTTTCGTACTTTTGGGGAGAAGGAGCACACGAGCAAAAGAGTGAGCATTATCGTCCCCGATAATGCGATTTCAAAAGTGAAGTGTGCGACGCGTGTGCGACTAGTTGACAACGCGCATAATAATAAATATAATATACTAAACTCACAGGCGATGAGAAACAAGAGTAGCGCAGGACGCCATCAAGAGAGAAAACCCTTTGGCTGCAAGGTTTTTTGGATAAATGCGGGAAGTGCGGTTTTGAGCCTTACGGGAGGAAATGCCCGTGCGTGCGCGCAAACGTTATTGCGCTATCCTTGATTGAGGTGGAACAACGGAGTTAATTTCAGCCCGTCCTTAAAGGAAACTTTTCGGACGGATTTTTTATTAAAGGAAGGTAAAAATGTCGGGATATCTCAAAAGTTACGTGGCGGCGGCAATGGAAAAAGATCCTGCCGCGACAAGCAAAATTATGGTGCTGTTTACCTATCCCGGGGTAAAGGCGCTTATGTGGCATCGTCCCGCAAACTGGTGTTACAGGCACAAAATGAAATTCCTTGCGCGGGTAATTTCGCAACACGTGCGGTTCTGGACGGGCATTGAAATTCACCCGGGCGCGACAATCGGCAAGGGCGTGTTCATCGACCACGGCGCGGGAGTCGTCATCGGCGAAACGGCGGAAGTTGGCAACAACGTTACGCTTTATCAGGGCGTAACGCTTGGCGGCACGGGAAAAGACGCGGGCAAACGACACCCCACGATCGAGGACAACGTCGTGATTGCGGCGGGCGCAAAAGTCCTTGGGCCTTTCACCGTCGGCAAGGGAAGTAAGATCGGCGCGGGCAGTGTGGTGCTGAAACCGGTGCCCGAAAACTGCACCGTCGTGGGCGTTCCCGGGCGCATCGTAAAGCAGGACGGAAAGCGCGTGGACAGCTTAAACCAGGTGGAACTTCCCGACCCCGTGCTGGAAGAACTTCGCCGCATAAACGCAAGGCTAACGCAAATCGAAAACCTTTCGGGCATCAACTGTTCGCGTTATTCGATTGCAAACGAAGAAAACACAAAATCAACCGAAACGACAGATTAAAGGAGAAAAAGTATGGTTAAAGTATACAATACGCTGACAAGAAGAAAGGAAGAACTTATTCCGCTTTCGGGCAACAAAATAAATATGTACGCGTGCGGCATCACCGTTTCGGGCGACGCTCACATCGGCCACGCATATCAGGCGCTCATTTACGACATCATCAGAAAGTACCTTGTGAAAAGGGGCTTTGACGTAACGTATGCGAGGAATTACACCGACGTCGACGATAAGATTATCGCAAAATCGAAAGAGACGGGAATCCCTGCCGACAAGTACGCGGCAATGATGATAAAACGCATCGACAAAGTTATGCGTGAGTTCGACGTGGACGATCCCGACATCTGGCTGAAAGCGACGTGCAATATCGACAACATCATTGACTTCATAAAGGGGCTGGAAGAAAAAGGGTACGCCTACGCAACGCCCGAAGGTGACGTGTATTTCTCCGTCGAAAAATTCCCGTCCTACGGCGCGCTCAGCAACAGAAAAACCGAAGAAGCGTTTTCCGGCGTCCGCATCGAAAACGAAGACAACAAGAAAAGCGCGCTGGACTTTGCGCTTTGGAAGTCCGCAAAAGAAGGCGAAATTTCGTGGGACAGCCCGTGGGGCAAAGGACGTCCCGGCTGGCATATCGAATGTTCGGCAATGAACCGCGCGGCGTTCGGCGACCAAATCGACATACACGGCGGCGGCCGCGACCTTATTTTCCCGCATCACGAAAACGAAATCGCGCAGTCCGAGGCGCTTACCGGCAAAAAATTCGTGAAATACTGGATTCACAACGGGCTTATCAAGGTCAACGGACAAAAAATGAGCAAGTCTTTGGGCAACAGTTTGCTCCTTGAAGATTTGTTGAAAAAGTATTCGGCGGAAACGATAAAATTCGCGCTGTTGCAGACGAACTATCGCGCCGACATTAACGTCACGGACGATTTGTTCCCCACCGCCGAAAAACACCTTGTCGACTTTTACAGAGTTTTGGAAGAAGCCGAAAAATCCGGGCTTGAAAGCAGCAAAAAGACCGAAAAAATCGGGGAAGACTTTGTAAATTGCATGGACGACGACTTCAACACCGCGCTTGCGATAAGCAATCTTTTCGGATATTTCAAAACCGTCAGAAAGAAGTTGAAAGACGGCGACGTAACCGCAATCGAAGATATCAACGCAATCCGTGAAAACTACGATATCCTTGGATTGTTCCGCGCGGACGCAAAAGAATTTTTGAAAAAATACGACAAAGCCGACGCCGAAGACAACGTGTCCGTCCCCGAAGAAATTTTCGCGCTTGCGGAAAAGAGAAAGGCGGCGAAAGCCGAAAAGAACTACGCTCTCGCCGACGAAATCAGGAAAGAAATCGCGGGCAAAGGGTTTATTCTTGTCGACACGAAAGACGGATTCACGATAAAAAAGGCATAACGAAAAAAGTCGGGCGCGGAAATCGCGCCCGTTTTTATTAAGGAAAAATCATTGACTATATTAACTTATTAAGGCTATAATATAGTAATTAAATCGAAAAAGGATTTTTTATGGCTTATTACGAAAGACTGAACATCAAAGATATTTTTCAGGAAGAAGTGTTCACCGATGAAGTGATGCAGCGATATATGTCGGAAGACGCGTATCGCGCGCTGAAAGACGTTATCGCGCGCGGCGACGAACTGCCGAGGAGTCTTGCCGACGAAGTTGCCGCGGCAATGAAGACGTGGGCTGTCGAAAAGGGCGCGACGCATTTCACGCACTGGTTCCAGCCGATGACGGAATACACGGCGGAAAAGCACGACAGTTTCATTTCCGTCGACAAAGACGGAAAGGTACTTCTGGAATTTTCGGGCAAAAGTCTTTCAAAGGGCGAAGCGGACGCGTCGAGTTTCCCGTCGGGCGGAATCCGCGCCACGTTCGAGGCGCGCGGCTACACCGTATGGGATTGCAGTTCCCCGGCGTTTATCAAGCGTTCAAAGGGCGGCGCGGGCGTACTGTGCATACCGACGGCGTTTTGCGCCTACACCGGCGAGGCACTTGACAAAAAAACCCCGCTCCTTCGCAGTATGAATGTCCTGAACCGCGAGGTTTTAAGGCTTTTAAGGATTCTCGGCGATAACGAAACCAAAAAAGTTACTCCCGTCGTCGGCGGCGAGCAGGAATATTTTTTGATTGACAAAAACCACTATATGCAGCGCGAAGACTTGAAGTACGCGGGACGTACTTTGTTCGGCGCGCCCCCCGCAAAAGGACAGGAAAAGTCTGACCAGTATTACGCGACAATCCGTGACCGCGTCGCCTTTTTTATGGAAGACCTGAATCGCGAACTCTGGAAACTCGGCATCGCCGCAAAGACGGAGCATAACGAAGTCGCGCCCGCTCAGCACGAGCTTGCGCCGATTTTCACGTCCGCAAACATCGCGACCGACCAGAACCAGCTTATCATGGAAACGATGAAAAAGGTTGCGGAAAAGCACGACCTTGCGTGTCTTCTGCACGAAAAGCCTTTCAACGGCGTCAACGGCAGCGGCAAACACAACAACTGGTCGATAATGACGGACACGGGCGTGAACCTGTTGGAGCCCGGCAGCAATCCCGCCGAAAATCGCATATTCATGCTTATGATACTTGCGGTCATCGCGGGCGTGGACGAATATGCCGACCTTGTCAGAATGAGCGCGGCAAGCGCGGGAAACGACAACCGTCTGGGCGGAAACGAAGCGCCCCCGTCGATAATTTCGGTTTTCGTCGGCAACGACCTTTACTCGGCGTTCGAAACGCTGAAAGAAGGTAAAACCGCCGTTACGAAAGTCAAAGAGTACATCAAAATGGGGCTGCCGTCTTTCCCGAAACTCAAAAAGGACAACACCGACAGAAACCGCACCTCGCCGTTTGCGTTCACGGGGAACAAGTTTGAATTCCGCATGGTCGGAAGCAGCGCGTCGCTTGCGACGTCCATAATCGTCCTTGACACGATAACCGCCGAAATGGTGCGCCGTATCGCCGACGAAATCGAAGAAAAGACAAAATCGGGCGAAGATCTCGACCACGCGTTGTCGGAAATCATCGTGTCTTATATCCGCGCGCACGGCCGCATTATCTATAACGGCAACAATTACAGCAAGGAATGGGTGGAAGAAGCGAAACGCCGCGGTCTTCATATGACGTCCAACAGCCTTGACGCGTTCAGATGTATGCTGGACAAGGATATTGTCAATCTTTATGAAAGGAACGGCGTTTTAAGCGAAAAGGAACTTACGAGCCGCTATGAAATCTTTGTCGAAAATTACGCAAAGACCGTCAATATCGAGGCTCTTGCAATGCGAAATATCGCAAGGAAACAAATTCTGCCTGCGGTAATGAGGACGGAAGGAAAACTTGCGGCATACCTGAAAGACGTAAGGAAAATAAATCAGAAATTCGGGGCGGCGGACGAAAGGCTGCTTGCCGAAACCGATAAACTTATCGACGAAACCGATCGTCGCACAACCGACCTTGAACACGCTCTTGCAAAGGCAAAGTCGATTGAGGATTTTGAAAAACAGGCGGTGTGTTATCGCGACAAAGTCCTTGTCGCAATGAACAGACTGCGTGAAAGCGTGGACAAGCTCGAACTTATCACCGAGAAGAAAGAATGGCCGTTCCCGTCTTACGGCGACATTCTGTTCTATGAGTAAAAAACGATGTTAAACGTTGAAAACGACAATATAAAGCCCGAAAACGGCAACATAACGCCGTCGGAAGTCGACCTTAAAAGGGCGAACATCATCGCCGACACTTTTGTGGAAAAGGTTGAAACCGCCGCGCCTGTCAGGATTGCGACAAGCGTTGACGAAAAGAAAGGCGCGGTAAAAATCCGTGAGCTTTACGAAAAGATTTTAGGGCTTCCGGCAAGGACGGAACCCACCACCGTCGCGCCGCTTGCGGGACGATTCGGCATACCCGTTTACGGGGTGATTTTCGCGATCGCGCTTGCGTTTTATATCGTGGGCGTGCTTATCGACGACAAAGCCGTCGCATACGGTTTTCTTGCGCTGTCAATGCTTGTTACCGTTTTTGTCGGCGCAATGCTTTTCGTACAGGTTCTGACAAACAAAAACACGTTCAACGCGCTTTTCCCGAAGCGCACGTCGTACAACGTATTGTCGTCGATCGAGGCGAAAGCCCCTGCCGAAAACACGCTTGTCATCGGCAGCCACTACGACAGCGATATGGACAGGTCGGACGCCGTAATGTTCCTGAAAGATAAAAACCTGCCGAAATGGATTTCGCGCGCGTTCAAGGCGTTGTCGATAATCAGCATACCCGTGCTTCTCGTGTTTGAAATTATCGCGATATGTCTGCCGCACTTAAACGTCGGCGACAAAGCGGTGATGTTTTTATTCCCGACGATATTCTGCGGACTTGCGATATTTTATCTTGTCACGATGTTTTCATACAAAAAACGCAACAGCAACATCGGACACGAAGGATTGCAGGCGGCGGGGGTATCCCTTGCGGTTGCGGACTATTTAAGGCTGCATCCCGAACTTATCCCCGACAATACGAAAGTCGTGCTTGCGTGCTTCGGCGCGAAAGAATGCGGCGCAAAGGGCGCGGAACAACTCATATTGCAACACTATGGCAGGGACGAATCACTGATAAATCCCGTCGTGATAAACTTTTCAAAAGTCGGCGATTGCGACAACGTCGTGATACAGGGCGACAGACAGTACAAAAACATTTACGACCTGAAAATCAACAACGTGGCGTTCAAGGCGATTAAGGAAGTGTGCGACGACGTGGCGTTCAGATACAGCGAAACGCTTTTCACCGACAGCACACCGTTTGCGCGGCGCAAAATCCCCACGACAACGATCGAACTCAAAAAAGGCGACAACGAACTTTCGTCGGCATACGACAAAGCCTTCAAAAGCGCGCTTAACGTGACGGTCGATACGATGAAGTATATGCAGGAACGCCAGCAACTTTTCCGCGGCGAAAAGACGATAATGTGAACCGCCCTCTAATTTTTCAAAACAAAACGAAATTCCCGCAACGAGATTGCGGGATTTTTTATTAAAAAACAAAAAACGACGAAAGATACGGCGGAAAAACGCCGAAAGGGGGAATAAGGTTTGACTTTTATAAGATAATTCATTAAAATCTTATTAACTTGATAAGGTCGCGGACAAAAGGCGCAACGCAAAGTCTGCATAAAGGAGAAAGGAAAATGAAATCCGAACCCGTGAACGTTATTCCCGAAATCGAAACAAACCCCGTCGTATTTCAGCAGAAAGAACCTGAAAAGAAGTGGAAAACCGTCGTCAAAAAGTATGCGAATCGTTACTTCATCGACGCGTTTTCGGGAATGGCGCAAGGACTGTTCGTCACGCTTATCGCAGGGACGATATTTAAGCAGATCGGCAGTTGGTGCGGCGCGAATTCGGGATTCGGCGCACTGCTTATTCTCATCGGGAACATCGCTTGCACGCTTATGGGCGCGGGCATCGGCGTAGGTATCGCCAAGAAACTGAAAGCGCCCGACCTTGTGGTTTTTGCGTGTGCGGTCGCGGGATTTTTGGGGGCGTTTTTGCCCGACAAAGTTTACAATCTTTTGTCCGACGGAAGTTTTTCGTTGAAAGCGGTGGCGGGCTCGATAACGGCGTTCAAAGTGGGCGCGCCCGGTAACCCCATCGGCTCGTACGTGTCGACTCTTATCGCGCTTGAAATAGTGTTGCTTGTGCAGGGTAAAACCAAACTTGATATCTTAATCGTACCTTTAACGGTGATGTTTGTGACGATAATCTCAATGTTTGTCGCATATCCCGCAATCTGGTTCATAAAAGTAATTCAGAAATTCATTGAAATTTCGGTGACGGCGCAACCCTTTATTATGGGTGTTGTGATATCCGTCGTGATGGGTATACTTTTGACGATGCCCACGTCTTCTGCGGCGATATGGATTGCGATTGCGTCGGGAAGTACGTCGGACGCGATGATGCTTGCGGGCGGCGCGGCTGTCGTCGGATGCGCGGCGCAGATGGTCGGCTTTGCCGTGATGACTTTCAAAGAAAACGGCGTCGGCGGACTTATCTCGCAAGGTATCGGCACCAGCATGTTGCAGATCCCCAACATTATGAAACACCCGCTCATTTTCGTGCCGCCGATTATTGCTTCCGCAATCGTAGGTCCCATCGCGACGTGCGTGTTCAAACTTCGTTGTACCGCAGGCGGCGGCGGTATGGGCACAAGCGGACTCGTCGGCGTGTTCGGCGCGGTCGAGGCGTCGAAAGGTGTTGTGTCGGACGCGAATATCGCGCTTGGCATCGTGTTTTTGATGTTCGTAATTCCCGCAGTCGTGTCGCTGCTGTTCAGAATCCTTTTTGAAAAGAAAAGCTGGATCAAAGGCGAGTGGATGAAACTTGACGTTTAGTATAGCAATCGTTCTTATTATTCACGCTTGCTATAAGAAAATCAACGATAAAAGACGTGCAAAACGCACGTCTTTTTATTTTTCCGAAAAAGTTTGAAAAATCCCGAGGAGTTTATATTTTCGTCAAATCCTTGCCTAAATTATAAAATAAGTATATACTTTGTATATCTTTAATATTTACGACTTTTATCGGAGGCATTATGCTTTTATCGAAACTTGTGGGGGAACGCGTTAAGGAAGCCCCTGCGGACGTTACCATTTTAAGCCACGCGCTGCTTGCCCGCGCGGGGTATATCAAGCCGGTTGCAAACGGCATTTTCTCGCTTACTTCTCCCGCCCAGCTTATGGCGAAGAATATCGAAGACATTATCCGCGACGAAATGAACAAAATCGACGGACAGGAAGTGAAATTCCCCGTCGTTATGCCCAGGGAACTCTGGGAGCAGTCGGGAAGATATTCAAGCATCGGCAGCGAGATGGTGCGGTTTAAGGACAGAAGCGGCAAAGATATGCTTCTCGGAATGACGCACGAAGAAGCGGCGGTACACCTTGCAAAAAACACCGTTTCGAGTTATAATCAGCTTCCGTTCATGATTTATCAGATTCAGACGAAGTTCCGCGACGAGCCTCGTTGCCGCGGCGGACTTATCCGCGTCAGGGAATTCACGATGAAAGACGCGTACTCGTTCCACATGACTGAGGAGGACCTTGAAAAGCATTATTACAAGGAATACGACGCATACAACAACATATTCCGCCGTATCGGGCTGAAAAAATTCATCGCGGTCAAGTCGGACAGCGGAATGATGGGCGGCAGTATCGCTCACGAGTTTATGTTGCTGACAGAAGTCGGCGAAGACACGCTCGTGCTTTGCGACGAGTGCGGATACAAGTCGAATATGGAAGTCGCGACGGGCGTACGTCCCGAGGTCGATTTCGGCGCGGACGCGGAAAAGGAAGAAGTTTTCACCGGCGACGCCAAAGACATCGCGGAAGTTTCGGGGTTTTTGAAAGTTCAGCCTTATCAGACGATAAAGGCGGTCGTTTACGCCGTGAAGGGCGAAAAGACGGTTGTCGTCGCGTTTATCAGGGGCGATTTGGAAGTCAACGAAGCCAAACTCAAAAAAGCGATTATGAAAAACATCGTCCCGTGGGAAGCCGACGAAGAATCGGGGCTCGTCGCGGGAAATATCGGGCCGATCGGGCTTGACCTGAAAGACGGAATCGTCGTTTTCGATAAGTCTTTGGAAGGCGCGCACAATATGGTTACCGGCGCAAACAAGCCGTTGTACCACGTGAAAGGCGTGAACGTCGCGCGCGATATTAAGCCCAAATGCTTCGTTGATATCGCAAAAGTGAAAGCAGGCGACAAATGCCCCGTTTGCGGAAAACCGCTGCACCTTGAAAACGGCATCGAAATCGGCAACATTTTCCAACTCGGCACGAAATACACAAAGAGCATGGGCATGACCGTGCTTAACGAAAAAGGCGAAGCCGTCAACCCCATTATGGGCTGTTACGGTATCGGCGTAGGCCGTGCAATCGCCGCAATCGCGCAGGAAAGCAACGACAAAGCGGGACTTATTCTGCCAATCACCGTTGCGCCTTACAAGGTTCATATCTGCCCCTTGCGTATCGACGACCAAAACGTCCGCGAAAAGGCTTTTGCGCTGTACGACGCGCTTATGAAAAAAGGCGTGAACGTGCTTCTTGACGACCGCGAAAACGTCTCAAACGGCGTGAAATTCGCCGACGCCGACCTTATGGGTATGCCTATCCGCGTCGTGGTAAGCCCCCGCGGACTTCAAAACGACGAAATCGAAGTTACCGACCGCGCGACGCTTTCGGCGGAAAAGGTGAAATACGAAGACGCGCTTTCCTATATCGACGCCATGATGGCAAGAAAATACGAGGAACTGAAATAATATATGGTGAGCATCGGCAACAGCTGGGACGAGATTTTGAAGGACGAGTTTTCGGGAGAAAACTACCTTAAAATCCGCGAATTTCTGAAAGACGAATATTCACATCACGTCTGCTATCCGTCGATGTACGACATATTCAATGCGCTGAAATACACCGATTATTACGCCGTCAAAGCGGTGATAATCGGACAAGATCCTTATCACGAAGAAGGGCAGGCTCACGGGCTTTCCTTCTCGGTGAAAAAAGGAGTGGATATTCCGCCGTCGCTTGTCAATATTTACAAGGAGCTGAAAAGCGATCTGGGCATTTCGCCCGCGCCGCACGGCTGTCTTGAAAGTTGGGCAAAGCAGGGCGTGCTTCTTCTGAACTCGGTATTGACGGTGCGCGCGCACCTTGCCAACAGCCACAAAAACTGCGGCTGGCAGATTTTTACCGACGATATTATCAAAAAACTTAACGAGCGGGACACCCCGATAGTCTTTATTCTGTGGGGCGCAAACGCCCGCTCGAAAAAGCAATATATTACAAATCCGATACATTACGTTATCGAAAGCGCACATCCAAGTCCGCTTTCTGCATACAACGGGTTTTTCGGCAGCAAGCCGTTTTCAAGGACGAACGAGTTTTTGGAAAAGAACGGTATCGCGCCGATCGACTGGGAAATTAAGGATTGATGAAAGAAAAAACAGGACAGTTGTTCAAGGCTGTCGGCAAAAAAATTAAGAATTTTATGACTCCCGCGCGATATATCGTGCTCGGGTTTTTGGGCATCATCGCCGTCGGGACGATTTTGCTGGTGCTTCCGTTTTCTTCGGCAAGCGGAAAGACAATCGGCTTTGTTCCCGCGTTGTTCACGTCGACGACCGCGGTGTGCGTGACGGGGCTTACCGTCATAGATCCCGCAACTCAGCTGTCGATTTTCGGACAAATCGTCGTATTGTTGCTCATACAAATCGGCGGTCTCGGGTTCATGACCACGACGACGTTCATGTTTATGCTTGTCGGCAAGAAAATCAGCCTGAAAGAGCGCATGACGATTCAGGAGTCGCTTGACCAGGACAGCCTGAAAGGAGTTGTGAAGCTGACAAAACGAATCATTGCGTTCACGTTCATTTTTGAAGGGTTCGGCACGCTTATGCTTATGACAAGGCTTGTCCCCGCACTCGGCGCGCGCGGCATATACGTTTCGTTGTTCACGGCGGTTTCGTCGTTCTGCAACGCGGGCATCGACATAATGGGCAAAGACTACGGCGCGTTTTCCAGCATTTCGGCATTTTCGCACGATCCCGTCGTACTTATCACCGTAATGGTGCTTATTATATCGGGCGGGCTCGGCTTTTTGGTTTTCAACGATATATTAAGAAAAAAGAGAAACAGACCGCTTCGGCTTCACACGCGCGTTTCGCTTTCGATGACGGCGATTTTGCTTGTTGTCGGCGCGGCGGTGATACTCGGTATCGAATGGAACAATTCCAGCACGCTCGGTCCGATGGACTGGGGCGACAAAGTCCTTAACGCGTTTTTCCAGTCGACGACGGCAAGGACGGCGGGCTGGACGTCGATAGATCAGGCAAATCTCACGGACGGCGCAAAAGTCGCGACGATGGTGCTTATGTTCGTCGGCGCGTGTCCCGCATCGACGGGCGGCGGCGTAAAAACCACAACCATTTTCGTTATGATTATGTTGTTCGCGTCCGTATTCCGTGGCCGCGACGAAGTCGTTGTCGGCAAGGAAACAATCAACACAAGGACGATAAAACGCGCGGCGGTCGTTACGACGGCATATTTCCTGGGTTCTTTCGCGCAGGCTCTCATAATCTGGGCGACGGAGGCGTCGTACGGCGTGCGGTTGTCCGTCATCGACAGCATGTACGAGGCGTTCAGCGCGTTCGGCACGGTCGGCGTATCGGCAGGGCTCACGACATCGCTCCATACACCCGCGCTCATTACGCTGTGTTTTTCGATGTTCATCGGTCGTCTCGGGCCGCTGACAATCGGCACCGCGCTTTTGAATACAAAAAAACAATCGGCAAATATCAAATACCCCGATGCCAAAATTCTTATCGGATAAGCGGAGGTTTATTTTATGAAAAACAAAAAATCGAAAAATCAACAATTTGCGGTAATCGGACTTGGCAGATTCGGCTCGACCGTCGCGAAAACCTTGTTTGAAAAAGGCGAGGAAGTCCTTGCCGTCGATATAAAAGAAGAGGTCATCACGGAAGCGCACGAGTACACCACGCACGCCGTCGTCGCCGACGTTACCGACGAACGCACTTTGCGCGCGCTCGGCATCGAAAACTTCGACGTCGTCATTATCGGCATCGCAAGCGACCTGGAAGCAAGCGTTTTGTGCGCGCTCACCTGCAAGGAAATCGGCGTCAAAAAGGTCATCGCAAAGGCCGAAAACCTTAAACATAAAATGGTTCTGGAACGCGTCGGCGCGGACGAGGTCGTCATTCCCGAAATGGAAATGGGCGAAAAAATGGGCGCACGCCTTGCCAACCCCTTGCTGCACGACATAATGACCATAAGCAGCAAATACAGCATTATCGAAATGGAACTTCCGTCAAGTTGGGCGGGAAGCTCCCTTGTGACGCTGGATATCCGCAAAAAATACGACGTCAACGTTCTTGCGGTCGAGCGCGACAACGACGTCATCGTCAACTTCGCCGCGGACGAACCTTTGCTTGACGGCGACACTTTGCTTGTCGGCGGGAGCAGGGAGATGCTCGATCTGCTTCAAAACCAATACAACTAAAACGGCGATAATTCGCGCCTTTTTGAGTTTTTCCGAGAACCTGAAAATCCGTGTACGCATTAGTACACTAGGATTTTCAGAACCCCGAAAGAAACGTCAAAAATCCATCAAATTCTCGCCGTTTTGGGGGGAGGTAATATTTAAGCACCCAAATGGGTGCTTTTTTTTGGTTTTTTATTTCGTGCAACACGCTTTACGTCATTCCGAGCGAAAATACGGGGACCCCGCGGGATACTGTGTACTTGCGTGGAGAAAAAGACGCACACAAGCAAAAGAGTGAGCATTATTGTTTGCAACAATATAAAACAAAGCGGTTTTATATCAAAAGTGTTTTATTCCGCTTTGCTTTTCGCAACGGATATGCGTGAAAGTCATTTATAAATACCGAACAGCCATAAAACCGCCAACGCATATATTTAAAACAATACCTCGAAAGAAAACGGTCTATTGCTATATGGCAAGAGTGTCCTACTGACAGTCAAGAAAAAAAGATGTAAACGTCTTGCGCGCAGCAAAAAACGCACCGTGGGAACGGTGCGTTTTTGATTGGTTTAATAATTAGTCTGCTTTGTAGGGAAGCAATGCCATAACGCGGGCGCGTTTGATTGCGTCGGACAAGAAACGCTGATGTTTTGCACAGACGCCGGTCATACGACGGGGCATCATCTTGCCTTTTTCGGTGATGTATTTGCGAAGTTTGGCAACGTCTTTGTAGTCGATTTCGGTTGCCTTATCGACGCAGAATTGGCAGACTTTCTTTTTGGGAATTCTTTTGCCGCCCTGAACGGGGCGTTTTACTTCTTCACTCATTTTAATATACCTCTTAATTATTGAGCCCTATATACGGGCGAAAATCAGAAGGGCAGATTCTCGTCAACGGCTTTAAGGTCGTCGAACACGCCGTCGTTCGAGGCGGATTCGTCTTCGGCCTTGGTGCTGAGGAACTGAACCTCGTCGGCAACGATTTCGGTGACGTATCTGCGGCTTCCGTCGGGAGCGTCGTAACTGCGGGTCTGAACCGATCCGGATACGGCCGCTTTACTGCCTTTTTTCAAGTATTTGTTGCAATGTTCCGCCTGCGTTCTCCATACGACAACGGGAAGGAAGTCGGTATCTCTTACGCCGTCGCTGTTGGAAAATCTGCGCGACACGGCAAGCGTGAATCTGCAAACGGGAATGCCCGAGCCGGTGTTGGTGAGTTCGGGATTCTTTGTTAAATTACCGATTAAAAATACTTTGTTCATAAATGACCCCTTATGCGGTTATTTGCGGATAATCATCTGACGTACGATTGCGTCTGTGATTTTCATCTGACGATCGATTTCGGCGGGAGCGGATGCGTCTGCCGTAAAGTTCATCAAGACGTAGTAGCCTTCGTTCTTATCGTTGATGGGATATGCATATTTGCGGGTACCCCACTTGTCAATGCCGTCAACGGTGCCGCCGAGCTTTACGACGAGGTCCGAGAACCTGTCGACGAGAGCAGCCTTGTCTTCTTCCGAAACGTCATTGTCGATGATGTAAAGGATTTCATACTTGTTCATCTTTTTATACCTCCTTGTGGACTTTGTGGCCTGCTTAAACAGGCAAGGAAATTCGTCGATAATATATCAACGTGCAATTATTATAAATAATTTATTCGTTTATGTAAAGCGAAAATCGGTCAAAAAGTCAGCGATTTAACGATTTTTTCAGCGATTTTCTTATTTTTTGCAGGGTGTTGTCGACTTTTTTTGTGGAAACCGAAAGAGAGGCGGCGATTTCCCGATACGAGTCGCCGTCAAGATAAGCGTAAAAAATCCGCTGTTCTTCTTCCGACAAAACGCTTTCGATTTCCCGCATTAAAAGGGTTTCCCGCTCCTCTTCGATATAAACGGTTTCGGGATTGCCCGACGCGATTTCGACGTCGTCAAGCGGTACGCTGTCGTTAAGCGCGCGATTTTTCCCGCTTGAAGATTTCCTGATTAACCCGATTATTCTTTTTCTGACGCAGATGTAGGCAAACGTTGTGAAACTCGCGCCGGCTTTTTCGTCGTAATTCATAATCGCGTTGAACAGCGCGACCATTCCTTCCTGCACGAGATCGTCGGTGTCGCCCGACGGCAAAAAGAAGCGGCGCACCGCCTTGTTGACCAGCGATTTATGACGATGCAACAGTTCGTTTACGGCGGCGGAGTCGTTTGACTGCGCGCGTTTTGCAAGTTCCTCGTCGGGCAAAGTTTCGTATGTCATTTTCTGTCCTGTCGTACCTTTTCGTAAATCACGACGGCGGCGGCAACCGAGGCGTTCAGGCTGTTGATTTTTCCGCTCATCGGAATGGAAATTACGCCGTCGGCAAGTTCCTTTGAAAGGCGTTTTACGCCGCTGTCTTCGCCGCCGACAAGCAATGCGATTGCCCCGGTAAGATTTGCACGATACATAGGTTCACCGTCCATATCCGCGCAATAAACATACACATTTTGTGATTTAAGATAATTTATCGCGTCGTTGACGTTGGTAACTTTCGCGATTTTCACGTGTTCCGCCGCGCCTGCGGAGCACCTTAAAACAGTGTCGTTCACGGTAACGCCGCGGTGCTTTCCGATGACGATCCCGTGCACGCCCGCGCACTCCGCCGTACGGATAATGCTGCCAAGATTGTGGGGGTCGGAAAGTTCGTCCAGAATCACGATAAAGGGCGGCTCGTCTTTCGATTTCGCAAAAGACAAAATGTCGTCCAAAGACGAATAAACAAACTCCGTCTGAGTAAGCGCGACTCCCTGATGTTTTGCGTTTTGCGTGATGCGGTCGAGCGCGGTTTTATCGACGACGGACACGACGATTTTCTTTTCTTTTGCAAGGGCGATTATGTTTTTTACGACGCCCGTCGTTTCGCCTCTTTGCACGTAAAGTTTTTCAACGGTTGCGTCGGAGCGCAACGCCTCATACACTGCGTTTTTTCCCGTAATTAACATGAGTTCTCCTTATTCGATTGAAAGCAATTCGTTCAGGCGGTCGTGTTTTCCCGTGAGATACAGATATCCGAGAAGAGCCTCGAAACCGCTTGCTTTTTTGTAGTCGCCGATACTTGCGTTTTTTGCCGACGACGAATAATGCGCGTTTCTTGCGCGCTTGTAAACCGCGACCTCTTCTTCAGAAAGACACGGCAGCAGTTTTTCGATTTTATCCGCCTGCGCTTCCGCCTTGATTTCCTTGGTTGCGAGTTTATGGAGCGCGCCCGATTTTTTGTCGGACGAAATGGCAAGCCGCGTTCTGACGTACAGTTGTTGTACGGAGTCGCCGACGAAAGCGAGAACAAGCGGATTCATCTCGTCCGCTTCGGCTTTTGTGATTATCGTCGTAAGAAAAGGAATGGTATCTTGCATAAGACCGATTATATCACATCGAAGTGGCTTTAACAAGAAAAAATCGTATTGACCTTTTAACAAGATTAGTATAAAATATATTTATTATGAAAAACAAAAGATTTTTGAAAATAACGCTGATTGCCGCGGTTGTCGCGCTTCTTTGCGCCGCGCTTTGCGGATGCAGTCTTATACAAGGAATTTTGCACCCGGAAGGGAAGTTTGCGCTGTCCGAAAGCGAGATAACGCTGAAAATCGGCGAAACGTACGACGTAACGCTCAGTAACGGGCGCACCGACGAGTTCACTTTGTCCACGTCGGACAAAACAAAGGTCGAAATATACGGGACAAGTATTAAAGCCGTCGGAAAAACCCAAACCGCGGTCACGATTACCGCAACCAACGGCAAAGGCGACACGGCGGAACTTAAAGTAAACGTCGATTACGCCGACGTTTCAACGGTAAAAATCGGCGTTGAAAATCAATATCAGTTGTTGCAATCGGGCGAAACGCCGAAAAGAGTCGATTTTTCCGCAACGCTCAACGACGGCACGAACCCCGACACCGTCATTTCGTGGAAATTCACGAACGGCGCGGGCGAAGAAGTCGCGACGGCAAGCGGTAAAACCGCGTCGTACCTTCCAAGCCCGGGCGAAATATATTTTGCCACCGTAACGGCGGACGGAAAATCCGCAACCGTCGGATTCTGCGCCGTTGAAGAACTTCTCGTATATCTTGACAAATATCGCGTCGGGACGGAAGAAAAAATCGTCGTGCGCGCAAGATATTTCGACAACTCGCTTCTTGGCAAAACCGCGACGGCGTACGTTTACGACGAAGGCGGGAATTTGATTTCCACGACGACTCTTAAAACAATCCGTTCAAACGGCATGGGCGAGGTCAACGACACGATTGCCGCAATCGGAAAAGAAGGGACGTTCACCTTAAAAGTCGTTGTGGACGGAGTAAGCCGCGAAGTTAATTTCGTCGTCAAAGACAACGTTGCCGCAAACCATATCGAAGTCGTCGCGAACGGAAAACTCAGCCAGACCACGGCGGAAACGGTAACGTTCACGGCAACTCTTTCGCCCGCAAAAGCCGACGTCGAAAGCGTCAAATGGTACGTCAACGACAAGTATTATTCGGCGGGCAAAACCTTTTCGTTTAAGCCGACGAAGTACGGCGAGCATAAGGTAACGGCGGAAATAAACAAAATCACGAAAACAAAAACCATCGTATATCTTTCGGAACACGACGAAGCGTGGTACTACGCCTCGCACTTTCACGACTACGGCGGATACGCGCAAAACAGTTATATAACTTCCAAGGAAGAACTTAAAAACCTTATCCTTTTCGTTCTGGAAAACAAGATAACGCCCATAACGTTTTACGCGGGATACTCGACGCCCGAAACCGTGAAAAACGACGTGTCCGACGTCAGGGATTGCGTTGAAGAGTCGGGCATTATCCCGGGATATTCGCTTGAAACGAGCGGCAACGTATTCACGATAAAATTCAGGTTCTTCGCCGACGAGGCGGGGGTTATCGAGACGGTAAATTCGCCCGAGTACGACGCGCCCGACGGTTTCACCGACGCCGTGCAAAATACGTATTCGAAACCCCATTACGACAACGTAAAGAAAACAAGAAACTTTTATATCGACAGCGTGAAAGAAACGATGAGCGTTTCGACAAGCAATATGCTTTACAAGGCGGTGGCGTGGGGATACAAGCCCGTGTTTATGGACGAGCAAGCCGAAAATCTCAAACAAATATACAATAACGCGAAAGACGCGCTGTCTTATATCGTGTCCGACGAAATGAGCGAATACGAAAAAGTCCACGCAATCTACGACTACATAATCTACAATGTGCGCTACGACCACGACTGTGCAAACGCACAGGATAAATATGTAAGCGGAAATCTCAGCCTTAACGAAAAAATGAAATATTACGGATATTACCTTGAAGGGATATTCCTTAATAAGTTTTATAAGAAAGATATGCACGCCGTCTGCGACGGGAAGTCGAAAGCGTTCGTTTTAATGTGCGGAATCGAGGGTATCACCGCCGTGCGTATCAGCGGCGAAGCGACAAGCGACGGCAAAAACTTCGGCGGACACGCCTGGAACAAAGTCCTGCTTGACCTTAACGGCACGGGGGACAAGGAATGGTATTTCGTCGACACGACCTGGGGCGACGTCGGCGACGACAGCAAGGAATTTTTGTCGCACGCCTACTTCCTGTTGTCCGACGACGAAGTGAAAAACACTCACGTTGAAAAGCAGGGACACGGTTACCCGAAAGCGGAAGGAAAGTTCGACTATTACGCGCACGAAACTTATACGTCAAACGGCACGGAATACAATTACGTTATCGCAAACAATAATCTGGAGGCACAGCAAATGGCGCGTGCGTTGAAAACGCTCCCGCCATCGACAATTGTGGAGTTTGAATTTGCGTTTTCCTTAACCATGGACGCGGCGAAGATTTACGCACAAGAAGCGATGCAAGCGGCCAGGCGCGTTGAAAGATACAGCTATGCGATAATACGCTCAAACGTTCTGGTGATTATGATCGGCGCCGCTGCGTAATCAGCGCAAAAAACAGTTCAATAATACAAAATCCCGCAATAAAGCCTGCGATTTGGTAAAATCTTATGTTACCGCCGCAGGTTTTTTCAAGCGCGAAAAACAGCATTGCAAGCGTTGCCGCCGCAAAAATAACGTCGGATAAGAGAGCGAAAAACTTTTTCTTCACGACGCGGCGCAATCCGTAAAGAAAGGCGTAAAGCACGCCCGACGTCATTCCGCAAAGAATCATCGAAAGAAAGATAAAACTTTCGGAAATTATCGAGTGCGTCATTTGAAAATCTTTTTGATAAGTCCCGCTTTCGTGAGCGTTTCCGAAAACCTGATTTCTTTCACTCTGCCGGTTGCCGAAAGCCGTCCCGAGTCAAGGTTGATTTCGGTGACGGAAAGCCCTTCGCCCGTGATTGTCAAAGTTTCCTTGTTTTGCATCAATACAATCGACTTGTCGCCCGACGAAATCACTTTTGAAACGGACGTAACGGTCAGGCGGTCGTTTTCGAGCGCGAGCGCTCCTCTTTTTTCGTTTTCCATAAAAACAATGTATGCATTGAGTTTTCATAAATTGACAAACTGTTATTACTTGTTTATAATATTTGTATTATTTTAGTGAGGGACTTATGTTATTCGGAGTAATCGACATAGGCAGCACGTCCGTAAGGCTTATGATGACGGACGGCGAAAAGGTCGAAAAAAGGGTGAACACGACGCGTCTTGCCGAGAATATGGACGAGATGAACACGTTGCAACCCGTCAGTATCGAACGTACGGCTCAGGCCGTTGCGGAGTATTATTTCGTTGCGATGCAAAACGGCGCGGAAGACGTCTATGCCTACGCGACGGAAGCGGTGCGCTCCGCGAAAAACAAATACAGGTTCGTCGACAGAGTCAGGGAACTTTGCGGGCTTGAAATCGACATTCTGGACAAAAAGACCGAGGCGGAAATCGGGTTCTTGGGCGCAAGCACGAAAGGCAGATGCTGCGTTATCGACATGGGCGGCGCAAGCACCGAAATTTCGGTCGGCGACGGCGAAAACATATTATATTCCAAAAGTTTGCCGTACGGCATCGTCAGGCTTTCCGCAATCGAGCGCGAAAGAATCGAAATGACGCCGTTCATCAACGACTGTCTTCTGGGATACGGCGAAATTCCGCCGTTTGACAACGTCGTCGCAATCGGTGGCACGATATCCACGATGGCGGCAATGAAAAACCAACTTGAAACATACGATCCGAACGTCGTCAACGGCTCGGTGCTGACGCTTTCCGACATCGAAAACATGTACGACAAAATCAGCAAAATGACGATGGAAGAACGCCGCCACGTGAAAGGACTCCCCGAAAAGCGCGCGGACATCATCGCCCCGGGCATACTCATGTATTCGCTTATTCTGAAATATCTCGGTGCGGACAAACTCACCGTCAGCGAGGGCGACGGCGCGGAAGGCTATCTCATCAAACTCGGCGTATTGCCGCACGGGTTCAGGGCAATTTATCAGAAGATAATTTAATTTAAGGATATTTATGAAAAATCTTACAAGCAGCGAACTTCGCAAAATTTATCTCGACTACTACAAATCAAAGGGACACGCCGTTATTTCCAGCGCGTCGCTTATCCCCGAAAACGATCCGACGGTATTGTTCACGACGGCGGGCATGCACCCCCTCGTACCGTACCTTCTCGGCGAAAAGCACCCTGCGGGCAACCGTCTGACCGACGTGCAAATCTGCGTCCGCACGGGCGATATCGAAGAAGTCGGCGATCCGACGCACTGCACGTTTTTTGAAATGCTGGGCAGATGGTCGCTCGGTGACTACTTCAAGGAATATGCAATTTCCTGCTCGTACGACTTCTTGCTGAATCATCTTGAATTCGACAAAAGTAAATTCGCGGTTACCGTTTTCAAGGGCGACGAAGACTGCCCCCGCGACGACGAAAGCGCGGAATTCTGGAAAAAGATGGGCGTCCCCGAAGACCGCATTTTCTTCCTTCCGAAAGAAAACAACTGGTGGGGTCCCGCCGGCGTTACCGGTCCTTGCGGTCCCGACACCGAAATGTTCATCGACACCGGAAAACCCAAATGTTCGGACGAATGTTCGCCCGCGTGCGACTGCGGCAAGTACGTCGAAATCGGCAACGACGTCTTTATGCAATACTTCAAAAACGCCGACGGCACCTTCTCGCCGCTTAAACAAAAGAACGTCGACGAGGGAATGGGGCTCGAACGTATGCTTTGCATTCTGAACGGATACAAATCGGTTTATGAAACCGACTTGTTCAAACCCGCGATCGCGCTCATCGAAAATCTTTCGGGACACAAGTACGACGAAAGCGAAACCGTCACGAAAGCGATGCGAATAATCGCCGACCATATCCGCACCTCGACCTTCCTTATCGGCGACGTGAAAGGCATTGTGCCAAGCAACGTCGACCAAGGCTATATTTTGAGAAGACTTATCCGTCGTGCGGTGCGTTTCGGACGCATCATCGACCTTCCCGAGCGTTCGCTTTCCAAAATTGCGGAACAGTATATTTCGCAATATCAGGACGTTTATCAGTATCTTTTGACCAATAAAGACAGGATTGTGTCGGAACTTGACAAGGAAGAAATCAGATTTTCCAACACCTTGCAACAAGGTTTGAAGGAGTTTGAAAAGGTCATCACGCACATTCCCACAAAGACGATAAGCGGAAAAACCGCATTCCGTCTTTACGATACTTTCGGATTCCCCATCGAGATGACGGAAGAACTCGCGCACGAAAACGGGTTTGAAGTCGACGTGCAAGGATACGAAGACGCGTTCAAGGAACATCAGAAAAAATCGCAGGCAGGCGCGGAACAGAAATTCCACGGCGGGCTTGCGGACAATTCCGAAGAAACCGCAAAACTCCACACAGCAACGCACCTTTTACATTCCGCTCTTATGAAGGTTCTGGGCGGCGAGGCGCGCCAGCGCGGCAGCAATATCACCGCCGAAAGATTAAGGTTCGACTTCGGTTTCGACCGCGCAATGACGGCGGACGAAATAAAAGCGGTTGAAGACCTTGTCAACGAACAAATCAAAAAGAATATCCCCGTCGTGTGCGAAGAAATGACCGTTGACGAAGCGAAGGCGCAGGGCGCAATCGGCATTTTCGACAACAAGTACGGCGAAAAGGTAAAAGTTTATACCATCGGCGATTTCAGCAAGGAAATTTGCGGCGGACCGCACGCAAGCAACACGGGCGACTTAAAATCTTTCAAAATCACGAAAGAACAGTCAAGCTCCGCGGGAGTCAGGCGTATCAAAGCCGTCATCGGTCAATAAAATCGAAAAAAAAGAAAACCCAACCAAAAAAACAAAAAGAAAACACAAAACCAACGCGGTTTTGTGTTTTTTATTTTGCCGTTCAGCGGTTGCTTTCAAGGAATTTGTCGATATAGTTGCCGACGCTTAACGCGTGTTCCAGATATTTATCGGGCGAGGCGTCGTAAACGTAGGCGGCGTCTTTCGTTTCAAGCGTGGTCGTGCCGCGGTAACTCGTTTTCGCAAGGCGGGGCAGCGTGTACTGCCAGTCGATGCTACCGTCAAAGGGTATGAAGTGGGAATCCTTATCGGCGAAATTGTCGTGCAGGTGCAGGGCGAAAACCCTGTCGCCGAAAAGCCCCAGCCAATCCTGAACGCGCCAGTAGTGGTCGTGTCCGACGTCATAGCAAAGCCCGACGTAAGGTGACTTGAAATTTTCCAGAACGTAGGTGACGTGGTCTTTCGTGATGACGTTTTCAAACGCAAGTTTCACGTTTGCGTTTTCCGCAAATTTCACAAGGTCTTCGATACGATTCGTGCCGATTGTCGACACAAAAGGCGGAAAATCGCCGTGCGTCAGGTGGCAGACAACCGTTTTCACGCAGTGTTTCGAGGCTGCCGCAATTTCGTCCTTAAAGCGGGAAATGCGTTCGTCCCCTTCCTTGCAGTCGATCCACATTTCGTTCAGGTGGTCGCAGCTTAAATGGAAGTTTTCAATGAACAGCCCGGCGCGTTCGGCAAGGGTGGCGCGTTCGTCCGCGGATTCTTTGGCGTCGGGGCCGAGCCATATCATGACCGAGCCGAAGCCTTTTTCTTTGAACTTATCGAAGCGTTCCGCCATGCTAAGGTTCATTAAATTGTTTGACGTTAAACCGACCATATAATTATCATTACCTCGTTTGATAGGATTATAGCACCGATTTTAAAATATGTAAAGAGCGCGTTATTATCTTGTGTTCATAACGAATGACAAATTAACAAAAGTTTTGTATAATCGGACGTATGAGAATCGAGATTATCAACGGCTCCGTCGAGTACGACGGCAATACGGTGCTTTCCGAAATAAATTTTTCGGTGTCGGGCAAGGAAAAAATCGCGCTTGTCGGCAGGAACGGCTCCGGAAAAACCAGCATATTGAAGTGTATTAGCGGGGAAGTGCCGCTTGTTGCGGGCACCGGCGACGAAAAATTCTCGTTTTCGATATCGGGCGCGCCGAAAATCGGATATCTTCAACAGGTGTCTTTGAACGACGAACTGACTTTCCGGCAGGAAATTTTGTCGGCGTACAAGGACGTCGTCGGGCTTGAAAACAAATTGCAAATCCTTCTTGACAAAATGAGCGAAAACCCGTCGGACGAAAACGTCGGCGCGTATTCGCGCGCAATGGAAAGGTTTGAAAATATCGGCGGATACCTTTATAAAAAGGAATATCTGACGGCGGTGAGCAAATTCGGGTTTTCCGCCGAAGACCTTGACAAAAAACTTTCGTGCTTTTCGGGCGGACAGCGCACAAAAATCGCGCTTATGAAACTGCTGCTTGAAAAACCCGACGTTTTACTTTTGGATGAGCCCACGAACCACCTTGACATCGCCGCGGTTGAGTGGCTGGAAGGATACCTTAAAAATTATAAAAATTCGGTCGTCATCGTGTCGCACGACCGTATGTTTCTGGACCGCATCGTCGGCGTCGTTTACGAAATCGAGTACGGCGTCACGACAAGATACAAGGGCAACTACACGGCGTTTTTGGCGCAAAAACAACAGGCGTACGACAAAGCGCTTAAAGACGCAAAATGGAAATCCGCCGAAATCGACAGGCTCCGAAAACTTGTCGAAAGATTCCGCTACAAGGCGACGAAAGCCGCAATGGCGCAGTCGAAACTGAAAGAAATCGAAAGGCTTGGCACTGTCGAAACCCCGCGCCGCTTCGACACCTCGACGTTTGCTTCGTCTTTCCAGCCCGAGTATGAAAGCGTCAGGGACGCGCTGTTTGTGAAAGACCTTGTTTTCGGATACGATAAACCGTTGGGCGAAATATCGCTTGCCGTCGAAAGGGGACAGAAAATCGGCGTGATCGGCAGCAACGGCACGGGCAAATCTACGTTACTTAAAACGATAACGGGGCTTATTCCGCCGCTTTCGGGCGACGTCCGATTCGGCGTGAAAACGCGCGTCGGGTACTTCGACCAGACCATTGCCGCAACGAAAAGCGAGTTGAGCGTCCTTGAAGACTTCCGCGCGGAGTTTCCGGAACTTAACGACGGGGAAATACGAAAAACACTGGGCGGATTCTTGCTTTCGGGCGACGACGTTTTCAAGTGCGTCAAAGATTTGTCGGGCGGCGAAAAGGTGCGCCTTGCGCTTTCAAAAATATTCCGCCGTCGTCCCAACTTCCTGATTCTCGACGAGCCGACCAACCACATGGACATCATCGGCAAGGAAACCCTTGAAAAACTGCTGATGGATTTTTCGGGCACGGTCATCGTCGTGTCGCACGACAGGTATCTTATAAACCGCGTCGCAAAAAGCCTTATCGTGTTTGAAAACGGCGGGGTGAGATACTTCGACGGCACTTTCGACGAGTACGAAGAAAAAGAAAAAGAAACCGCGGAAGAAGTCGCAAAGGAAAAGCCCGAAAAGACCAAAAAAACGGGCGGGGAACGCTACGTCGAAAGTAAGGAAGAAGCGCGTCGCAAACACCGCGTCGAGTTTTTGGAAAAAAAGATCACCGCGCTTGAAGAAGAACTAAGTCGGGCGCAGGCAAAACTCGACGACGAAACCGTCAACACCGACTACAAAAAAGTAATGGCGGTCGAAGAAGAAATAAAAACGATTGAAGAAAAGCTTGATCCGCTGATAACCGAGTGGACGGAACTTTCGGAATAAAAATCGGGATAACGCAAAATGCGTTATCCCTTCTTTTTTTGGCGTTTATCTTTCAAAATCGTCGCATCAAAGTTTTGTTTTTGATGAGAAAGTGGTTTTTGGCGGTTTTTTATTTTATTTCGACGACTTCGTAGCCTTCGTTTGTTACCGCGGATTTCAACACGTCGTCATTTACGTCCGACGAAAGAGTTACGACCGCCGTTTTGTTTTCAAGCGACACTTCGACGTCTTTGACGCCATCGACTTTTTGCAGGGCGGATTTCACGTGAGCCACGCAATGCGCGCACATCATACCTTCGATTTTCAATGTTTTTTTCATACTTTGTTCTCCTTTTTTAATTTCGGTGTTTTTGGTTTTTGAAATATCGTTCACGTCGATTTTCACGACTTTTTTCCTGTGTTTTACGGGCTTGTCAAGGTTGATAAGATTAAGTCTTAACGCGTTTAGCACGACGCATACGCTTGAAAGGCTCATTGCCGCCGCGCCCCACATGGGATTCAGCGTAACGCCGAGCGGAGAGAACACGCCTGCGGCGATGGGAATGCACACGACGTTGTAAATAAACGCCCAGAACAGGTTTTCGCGGATATTCAGAAGGGTGCGACGGGAAAGGCTTATCGCGCGCGGCACGTCCGAAAGTTCCGACTTCATCAGCACGACGTCCGCGCTGTCGATTGCGACGTCGGTGCCCGCGCCGATTGCAATGCCGACGTCCGCGCGGGTAAGGGCGGGAGCGTCGTTGATTCCGTCGCCGACCATGACAACCTTTCCGTACTTTTGAAGGTTTGACAAAACGGCGTCTTTTTCGTCGGGAAGAACGTCCGGGATAACGCAGTCGACGTCGCAGGTTTTTGCGACCGCATTTGCGCTGAGCGCGTTGTCGCCCGTAAGCATGGTTACGAACAGACCTTGTTCTTTCATTCGTTTTATCGCGCCCGCGCTATCGGGTTTCAGTTCGTCCGACACGGCGATGACGCCGATAATTTTATTGTTTTTCGCAACGTACAACGGGGTTTTGCCGTCCCGCGCGAACTTTTCGCCTGTCGGGAAAGCGTCGTTTGCCGCCGCGCCGATATCTTTCATAAGGGCGGCGTTTCCGATGACGATTTCGTCGCCGCTCACGATTCCTTTCACGCCGTGTCCCGAAAGGTTTTCAAACTTTTCCGGGGTGAAAACCGTTATGTTTTTTTCTTCCGAAAAGCGTACGATCGCCGTCGCAAGCGGGTGCGAACTGCCTTTTTCAAGGCTTGCGGAAAGCGCGATAATTTCTTCTTCGGACTCACCCGACAAAGTCGAAACGTCGGTGACGACAGGCGTGCCTTTCGTTATGGTGCCCGTCTTGTCTAGAACGACGATATCCGTTTTTCCCGCTTCTTCAAGGGCGGTTGCAGTCTTGAACAAAAGTCCGTTTTTCGCGCCTTTTCCGCTTCCGACCATAATGGCGACGGGGGTTGCAAGACCTAAGGCGCACGGGCAACTTATGACAAGCACGGATATTGCGTGCGTAAGGGAAGTCGCAAAGTTTTTCGTGACGGCAATCCACACGATAAAAGTAACGATTGCGACGCAAATGACGCTTGGCACGAATATTCCGGACACTTTATCTGCCGTTTTTGCAATTGGGGCTTTTGAAGCGGACGCGTCCTGCACAAGTTTGACGATGCGCCCGAGCGTGGAATCTCCGCCGACGGAAGTGGCTTTTGCGGTGATAAAACCGTTGACGTTCGTCGTGCCGGAAATAACCTTATCGCCGACGGATTTATCGACGGGCATACTTTCGCCCGTTACCGCCGATTCGTTGACGGAGCCGCTCCCCGACAATATTACGCCGTCCGCGGGGAAGTTCTCGCCGGGGCGAACGACAAACGCGTCGCCCGTCGAAAGTTTCGAGAGCGGAATTTCTTTTTCTTCGCCGTCCTTAATAACCCTTGCGGTTTCGGGGGCAAGGTTCATCAACCCTTTTATCGCGGACGTGGTTTTTCCTTTGCTGTAAATTTCCAGCGTTTTTCCAAGGGTGATAAGCACAAGTATCATCGCCGCCGACTCAAAGTACAACGTGTGCGGAAGATGATGAAGATATGCGGTATTTACGCCTGCGCGAATCATAAGCGCGACGCTGTATACGAAAGAAATGCCGCTGCCCATCGACACAAGAGTATCCATATTCGGCGCGCGGTGGAAAATCGCCTTTGTGCCGCTCACGAAAAACTTTCCGTTGATGACAAGTATGACGAAAGAGAACACAAGTTCGTATATAGCGATACCCATCGGGTTGCCGTTCAGCGCGCCCATATCCCAGCCGAACATAACGCCGCCCATCGAAACGTACATAAGGGGGATAAGCAGGACGGCGGACCCGGCAAGGCGGATTATCGAGCGGATAAGCGGATTGACTTTTTCCTTTTTTTGCGATTTGTCGTTAAAAAGAGCGGCTTTATACCCCGCGCCCGAAACGGCACGTTCGATTTTTTCGACAGTGGCAGGCTCGTCAAAGTCGACGACCATCTGATTTGTGAGAAGGTTCACGGCGACGTCTTTTACGCCGTCAAGTTCCCTTACGACCTTATCGACGCGCGCGGCGCACGCCGAGCAACTCATACCGTAAACGTTGAATTTAAGTTTTTCCATAATTTAACTATTTCAGTTTTTTAATGAGTTCAACCGCCTCGTCAAGGATTGCGGTGTTTCCGTCTTTCACGTTTTCGACGACGCAGGTTTTGAAATGGTCGGACAGAATTTCATACCCGAATGCCGACAGCGCGCTTTCGGCGGCGGACAACTGCACGAGTATGTCGCCGCAATAACGATTGTCGTTCAACATATTTTTTATGCCGTTTAACTGTCCGATTATGCGGTTTAACCTGTCGTTCAGGCATTTGAGAGATTTTTCGTCGCGCGGCGTGTGCTTCTTTCGGCAGCAATCGGCGCACGATATTTCGGCGCATTTTACGTTTTCCATTTTGTTATTCTCCGTTAATTTTCAATATACCCTATGGGGGTATGTAAATATAGTATAAAACCATATTTTTTATTTGTCAAGAGCGGCGATATTTATTTTTTGCAAATACTATACAAAAAGTTGAATGACGAAACAAAAGGCGTTTCGGGCGGAATTATCGTTGACAAATATGTTTTTTGGTTATATGATAAGGTATCTAATAATTTTTATTAGAACACGCACGCGTGCATACGCGATACATTACTTGAAGATAAGGGACACAATGAAAAATAATAAAAAAACACTTGGCACGCCGATCGACGGTTCGTTGCCGCTTGAAGTAAAAAATCTTTTCAAAAAGTACGGCAAAAAATCCGATTATGCCGTAAAAGACATCTCCTTTTCTTGTGCGGAAGGGGAAGTCGTCGGTATCCTTGGCGCAAACGGCGCAGGAAAATCCACCACTCTTAAATGCATCACGGGAATGATTCCGTTAAGTTCCGGCACGATAACCGTGTCGGGTTACGACGTGTCGAAAAATCCCGTGGATGCAAAACGCAATTTTTCTTTCGTCACCGACAATCACACGGTGTTCACAAAAATGACGGGTATGCAATACCTTTCGTTCATGAGCGACGTTTACGGCGTGCCGTACGAAAAGCGCGACGAGAAAATCAAGGAGCTGGAAGGGGTATTCAAACTCGGCGACAGCATAAACAAACTTATTTCGGGATACTCCCACGGAATGAAACAGAAAATATGTATGATGGGTTCGCTCATTCACGAGCCGCGGCTGTGGCTTCTTGACGAGCCGATGCTCGGTCTTGATCCCCGCACGCAGAACGCCGTCATAAACTATATGCGCGAGTACGTGCAGACGGGCAAAACCATTTTGTTTTCGTCGCACAATCTCGACGTCGTGGAAAGGGTTTGCGACAGGGTGATTATAATTGCCGCGGGCGAACTCAAAAAAATCATCGTCACCGGAAAGGACAAATTCGACGGCGACGAACTTATCGAAAAGTATTACGATACTAATAAGGAAGACTGATGCTGGGCGTACTTCTGAAAAAACAGATGACCGAAAAGTTGTCTTATTTCAAGCGTGACAAAAAACGCATCGATATCGTCGGCGCGTTGCTTACGCTTGTGATGACGGCGTTTATTATGTACGTCGTTGTCGAGGTGTTCGGCGCGTTTGTCGCGAAATATACCGAAATCAGGCTCAACGGCGTACGCGACGTGCGTGCGCGGCAATATGAAATAATGACGTTCGTGTACGAATTCGTTTTCGCGGTCGACGTTATCGGCGGCGTCGTAGCAATAAACCGCGCGATTTTTGAAAGCGACGACAGAATGATTATCCAGACTCTTCCCATAAAGGCGTCGGACGTACTGTATTCAAAAATCATTTTCATTTACGCAAAACAGGTGTTGTCGGCGTTTGTGATTCTCGTGCCGTTCGTGGCGGTGTTCGCAAGCGTGACGAAACAGGGCGCGGGATACGTGATCCTCGGGCTGCTTGCGGCGTTTATTATTCCCGTTATGTCGCTTTCGGTGTCGAGCGTGCTTGCGATGCCGTATTATTACGTCAAAAAGTTTTTCTCGTCGAAGTACGTTTGCCTTCTGGTGATAGTAACGCTGGCGCTTTTCGCGCTGTTTTATTGCTACGCGACGGTGCTCGACTTCTTAAAAACCCTTATGTCAACGGGCGAAATCAAGTTTTTCTTTTCCGAAAAGACGATGACGACGATAATTTCGTTGGCGAAAAACCTTGTCCCCGCAAACTTTATCGCGGCGTTCACACTGAAAACGGACGTCTGGAAAAACCTGGGGATAATCGTGGCGATAACCGTCGCGACGGGCGCAATCGGCATTCTCATAACGTCGCTTTTGTACAACAAGGCGATGAAAACGCGCGCGACGGCGGGCGCGATAATGATTTTTGCAAAAAAATCCGCGGCAAGAAAACTCCCGCCGTTTTTAAGTCTTTTGAAAAAGGAATTCAATCTCGTGCTGTTCACGCCCGATTACGCGGTGCAGTACTTCACGGTGGCGGCGATAATGCCGCTTATGGTATATTTTTGTATGGGCATCGGCAAAAACTTCCTGACGTCGCTCGTTTTCGTTCAGAGCGATTTCGAGCTGGCGATTTTGCTTACGGTGCTTTTCGGCGCGCTGACGAACACGTTCTGCGCGACGAACGTCAGCCGCGACGGGAAGTCGTTTTACGTCGAAAAGACGTTGCCGCTTTCGATAAACGAGATTATGGGCGCGAAAATCGCACTCAGTTTTGCGGTGGCGGTCTTGTCCGTCGGCATTGCGTCGACGGTGCTTCTTGCAAAGAAATACGTGTCGGCGGGCGAAGGCGTATTCGTGTTTTTCGTCGGCGCGATGATGGCGTTGTCGCAGATACTGTACGCCACAAGAAAGGATCTGAACAGTCCGCAGTTTTCGCTGGAAGAAGACAACGTCGTGAGGGAAAGCAACAACAACGTGTCGATAATCGTCGTGCTGGGGCTTGTGTCCGCGATGCTTCTTGGCGGAATACCCCTTTTCGTCAACGTATTGTCGAACGTCAGGGGCAAAGATATGCGCTGGTTTACTTACGTTTTCGTGAGCGTGTGCGCGGCGGCGGAGTTTGTCAGCTCGCTTTTATATTACCTTATCGGGATAAAAGCCCGCTTTGACAGAGTAACGGAGGGGGATTGATATGAAAAAGAAAATAATCGCGCTTATAATGATAATACCGATTGTGTTTCTGATCGCGCTGTTCTCCGTGGGAAAAGCGGCGGGCGTTTACGCAGACATTCCCGTGACGGGCATACAAATCACGACGCAGAACGAAGACGGGTTTATCGACGTGGACGTTGCCGATTACGACCCCATCGCGTTTTTGGCGCAGGTTCAGCCCGTCAACGCAAGGAATCAGAAATATTCGCTTGAAATATCGGGCGTCGGCGGCGACGAAGCCCCCGACGGATTTGAAATAATCGACGGAAAACTTCATATAGATAACGCCGTAGGAAAGGTGAAAATCACGGCGATTTCCGCCGAAAAAGGATTTAAGGACAGCGTCATAGTTTCCGCATATTCCACGAAAGTGTTGAAAATATTTCCGCTTGTAAACAGGATTGAAGACGGCGGCGAAATCGTCGAAATTAAAGTCGGCGACGAAAGCGTCGAAATCGAAGGCGGCGACTACGTGTTCGGCGCAAAACTTTACCCCGAAAACCTTTCGGGCGAAACAAGGATATTTGAAGAAATCGGCGACAATCACATTCTGAAACTCAACGCCGTCACGGGCGTGGCGCAGGCGCTGTTTTCGGGCGAGACGCAGGTCAGAATTACTTGTCCCGAAGGACGGGAAGGGCTTGAAAAAGTGCTGACCGTCAAGGTCAACGTCGATACCGACAGCACGGGCTTTGCGGTCAACGGAAAAAGCAGCGGCGCAAAAGTCACCGTGAAAAACAACGCAACAGCGGCAAAACTTTTCGTCGAAAGCAAAAACGACGCCCTTGAAATATCCGACCTTGCTTTGCCCGAAGGAGTCACGGCAAGCGGAATTGAAAGGATTTCCGAAAACAAATTCGTATTGACCTTGTCTTTTGATAAAGAATTTTCGAACGAAGCAATTTCGGGAAAGGTCGGCGCAACGGACTTTTCTTTGGAGTTTGCCGAATATAACATTGACGTGCGTACGTCGTATTATGACGGCGAAGGCGACGAAATCAAACAAAAAAACAACACGAAAGTCACCTACGTCGCATATTCCGAAAGCGATGACGACGTGGACGTGAATTTTGAAATAAGCGACGACACAGACGTAATAACCCTTGAACAACACGGGCAGTTTGCAACTATTACCGCAACGAAAAGGGGCTCTGCCAAAATCAAAATCACTGCCGAGCACGACGGAAAACCCATCAAAGAAATCGAAAAGACAATCCGCGTCGTGCCCAACGTGTACTCGATGGAGTTTGCGGACAGCGCGAAAGAGTACGGCATCGAAAACATACTGACAATCGGCGGCAAAAACCACAAAGGAAGACCGGACACAAGGACGATTTTCGTAAGGGTTGTCACGGAAGCGGGCGCCGAAACGTTCACGGACGAATTTATGAACGTCGCGTTTTCCGACGATAATTCGCTCTTTTCCTGCAAGGCGCAACCGGCGACGAACGCCGACGCGGTTTCTGCGGAAATCAGGGCGACGGGCACGGGGCTTACCACGCTTAATGCGGAACTCAAAAATTATAACCAATACTTCGGCACGAACATCTGCGCGAAAATCAGACTTCGTGCGGTCAAAGACGGCAGAAACGTCGGCAATTACGAGGAACTGAAAACGGTGACCGAAGCCGGGCATATCGTCGTGCTGACAAGCGACGTGATGCTGGGCGTCAAAAACGACGGCACGGCTATGACCGAAGACGAACTCAAAAAGGACGTCAAAAAATTCATAACCACGTACGACAAAACGTACCTTGAAAACAGCGGCGAGAACAAGTATGTCCAATACCTTATCGAGTTCAAAAAAGACGTTTACGGCAACGGCTTTGAAATCAACGCCGACAAGTTCACGCAGTGCAAGGACGCGACGGGGGTTCCGAAAATTTTCAAAGGGCCTTTGAATTTCGTCGCGATATCGTCCGCAAGCGTCAAAGGACAGGACAACATTTCTTTCCTTGTAAGGACGGACAACGTGCTTATAAACAACGTCGTCTTAAAAGGTTGCAGCGACAAAAGTCTGCAAGAAGAAGACGGACAATTCAACTTGTCGAAACTCAACTACGTCGGCACGACGCTTGAAATCGCAAAAAGCGCAAAACTGTTGAACAGCCGCGTCTCGAACGGGCGCACCGTCGTCAGAATTTTTGCGGGCGGATCCACAATGGGAAGTCCCGTTGTTAAAGACAAATTGGCGTTTAACGTGCAAGATGAGAAGATAAACGTGCATATTGAAAGTTGCGTGCTTTCAAACGCGCGCGAATTCATATTGAAAATCGGCAGCAACCGCGCGCTGAAACAGACAAACGAAGTGCAAAGAAAACTTCTTGACATAAACCGCAACCCGTATTCGCCTTACGATGAGAGCAACAAGACGGACAAATACTTCAACGACAATTATCTTATCAACGACGTTACGCTCAAAAACTCGGTGCTCGAAACGTCGGGGTTGTTCTCGGTCGGTATGGAAACGCACTTTTCGGGCGAATTCTTGTTAGGCGGCACGATAACGACGTGGAAAGATTGCGCGGCGACTTCGTATGCGTCGGCGCTTCGCATAGTCGGCGACGTAAAGATGCTTGACTGGAAAAACCTTTCAAACGTTGACAGCAGCACGCTTATCGAAGTTACCGGCGAGGCAAACGACTGGCTTTCGATGAACGTTGCGGAAATGATGAAAGAAGTCGCATGGCAACAACCCAAGGAATGTGGCGACATAATCCTGAACGTCGGCGGGACGGAATACGTCCACGGCGGCATAGCGTTTTACGGCGGCGGATATAACTATTCGTACCTTGACCTTACAAGAGCGAACGACGAAACAAAGCAGTTCGGCGTGTACAACGTCAATATCTCGGTGCTTGAAAAAAGCAAGGACGAGAAAATCCAAAAGCAGGGCGACATGTTGCCTAGGGCTGCGGGCAAGGGCGATTTCAGATTTTACCTTTATAATAATAAATCGAGCAGAAACCTGTCATGGCAGGAAAGCATAAAAAACCAAGGAAGCCAAGGGATGAATATTCATCCCGTGGTAGCGGAGGATGTTGAATGAGCAAAAAAGGATTAAAAACAATGCTCGTGTGTATCGTGCTCTTAATAGGGCTTGTTACGCTGTTTGCATGCAACAAAAGCGACGTGGCTGACAAAGACGGACAAACGAAAGTTATTGTGAAAATCCAAGACGAAGACGGCAGCAGTTACAAGGAAAACGTCGTGTTTTCCGACTTATTCACGCTCAGTCTTCAAAAAGAAGGATACACCGGAAGACTGTATCGCGACGCGGACTTTTTGAAGCCGCTTACAAAGGATTCCAAAGTCAAAAACGGAGATACGGTTTATGTCAAATGGACGATAAACAGTTATACCGTAACGTTTATGGACGGCAAAACCGTTTTGAAGACCGAAAAGGTGAAACACGGCTCTGCCGCAACCGCACCCGAAGTCCCTGAACAGGACGGCAAGACTTTTTCAAAATGGGACAAACCGTTCGACAACGTCACAAGCGACCTTACGATAAACGCGGTGTACGACGTCAAAACGTTCACGGTGACGTTTAAGGACGGCGATACGGTGCTTGAAACCCAAACGGTGGAATACGACAAGTCCGCCACCGCACCCACGGTCACTCCCGCGCCGGGGAAAAAACATACCGGGTGGGACGTTGCATTTGACCATGTTCAAGACAACCTTGTCGTCAACGCCACTTTCGAAGATATTATGTACACGGTAAAATTCGTTGCCGATGGAATACCAATACGTGAAGAAAAAGTGAAGTACGGCGAAAAGGTCGATGCTCCCAACGCACCGGAAGTCAAAGGAAAGACGTTTGAGCGCTGGGATGGCACCGCCGAATATGTCACCGAAAACGTCACGATAACTGCAATATATAAGTTAAATTCTTATACTATAACGTTCGTGCTCGGAAACGATGAAGACAATGTTGTGCGTACGCAAAACTACGGCACGGCGATAACCGCACCCACGCCTAAAATGTCGGGACATACCTTTGCCGGCTGGGACAAACCCGTTCCCGAAACCATGCCCGCCAATGACGTGACATTTACGGCGCAGTGGACGGTAAATCAATATACGATAACGTTCGTGCTCGGAAACGGCAAAAAAGACGTTGTGCTTACGCAGGATTACGGCACGGCGATAACCGCACCCGTGCCCGAAGACACTGCCGAACAATCGTTTGACGGCTGGGACAAAGCCGTTCCCGAAACCGTGCCTGCCGAGAATATGACATTTACGGCGAAGTGGAAAACAAGACAATACACGCTGACGTTTATTAACTTTGACGGCACTACGGTTTACACGGAAGAGGTCGAGTACGGCGCGTCCATCAGTGACCATTTTGAAACGGCAGACAGCACCGCGACGTACGACACTACAATTCTTGATTACGACGGCTGGTACAAAGCGGACGGAACGGAAATCACCAAGTTCGATTTGCCGACAATGCCGGCTGAAAACGTTACGCTTACGCTGAAATTAAGGCTTATGGATTCCGCAATCGGCGAATTCAAGGTTGAAAATCCCAAAAACTTCACGTATTCGGAAAACAATTCGGCAAAGTTCACCGTCAATGGCACGCCGTACCCGGGCGTTACTTATAAGTATATATGGACAATAAATAAAGATAACGTTTTTTATAATAAGACGGAAGAAACAACCGAATCGTCGCTCACCCTTCAAAACCTTGATGCGGGCAAATATCTGGCAACCGTCAAAATCGTTGCGTCAATGGAAAACTGCGGCTCTGTCGAAAAAGAATTTGCAGGCGAAACGCTTATCGTATCCCGCGCGGACATTTCGGGCATTACGGTAAAGGGCGGCACGATTACTTACGGCGATAAAACCGCCAAAATCGAAATAAGCGGATATCGTGAAGGCGACGTCATTACGTACAAAAAAGACGAAGTAGGAGAAGAATTTAAGGAAAACGTCGATTTATGGGCGCTCAACGCGGGCGAATATAAGTATTACGTCAAGGTCGAAAGAAACGAAAACTATAACGCAAAAACGCTTGACGTTACGATAAACATAGTCAAGGCTGCGGTGACGATAACGTTTACGCCCGATAAAAACGACGAGGTTGTTTACGGCGACGAACTGCCCTCATTGTCCGCATACGTCGGCGAAACGAAAATCGGCACGGTCGCAAAAGAAGACTACGCGTTGAAACTTAACGAGATATCGTTTTCGGGGATTGCGACGTACGTCGGCGAGTGTTCGATTGAAGTCAAAAACTTTACGAACGATTATTACAACACGAATAACTTTAATATTACTTTTTCGTCGGATAAAATCACGATATCGCGGGCGAAACTCGTCGTGAAAACGCTTGCGGCGGCGGACGTCGTTTACGGTGACGACTTGTCCGAGGTCGGCTGTGAAATCACGGGTTGGAAGAACGGTGACGACAAGTCGGAATATAAGCTTTTGCCCGAAACGAAATATGCGAAAAAGTCCGCTGTCGGCACGTATTCGTTCACTTACAATGTGTCCGGCGAAAAAATCGGATATTATGACGTAACGGTGAACACGGTTGAATTCACGGTCAAGCAAAGAGCGGCGACAATCACGATAAACAAGGTTAACAATATCATATACGGCGATAAAGTGCCCGATTTGTCGGCAAAGGTTGAAGTTAAAGGCGTGCTTGACGGCGACAAACTTTCATACGAGCTTGAAACCAACTATACGGTCGGTGCAAAACCCGGAGGCGATTATACCGCAAGCGTCGTTTTTGACAAAACCGCCGAAGCAAACAAAAACTATGAAATCACCGCAATCGGCACAACGTTTAAAGTCGGCAAAAAGGGGCTTACGATAACACTCGGTTCGAAACGCGTCGCGGCGGGCAAAGAATATAAGGTCGATGCCGCAAGTCTTACAATCGACGGACTTCTTGCGGACGATACCGTGACGGGTTACGTTACGATAACGAAAACAGAGGCCGGCGTATATACCGCAAACGACTTCGACAAGACGAATCTTAAATTCGATTCCGAATGCTACAAAGTAATAAAGTACGATCTGACCGTCGAGTTCGTTAAGGTCGATTTCAAAATCCATTTTGAAGATCACGAAGTCGTTTACGACGGACAAAACCACAACGTTTCGGTGACTGCCGACGACGGCACGAATTATACGATAACGTACGGCACGAAAAAAGGAATTTACGACTTGACGGATGCTCCCTCTTATAAAAACGCGGGCGAATACGTCACGTATTTTAAGGTTGTCGACAACTCTTTGGACGACGGTTCCGAATACGAGGACGAAATTAAACTCACCGTGAAAAAGGCGGAGGTTAAAATAAAGATAGGCACGTACACGATGACGTACGGCGGCGAGTTGCCCGCATTTTCGTACACCGTAGATGGGCTTGTAGAGGGCGAAACGCTTTCGGGCGAAGCGCAATATATCGTTGAAGGAATGACGGACGGAAACGTCGGAACGTACAAGGTTAAGGTCGGCGGACTTTCGGCAAACGACAACTATGCGATAACTGTCGTGCCCGGCACGCTCACGATAAACCAAAAGAGTATCGCGGTCGTGTGGAGCACAAAAGACAAATACGTATATAGTCCCGACGGACAGGAAATGCCCACGGCAACGTACGACGGAAGATCCGCAAAAGTTACGACGAACGGCGAATTCAAAAACGCGGGGACGTATACATTCACGGCAACGGACGAGAGTGGAAATTATACGTTGACAAACGCCGTACTTAACGTCGTTATCGAAAAGACAACGTATTCGGGCATTGTCCACGGCGAGCTTTCGGGCGTATATAACCCCGCAAAGACGCTTAAAGATTACGCGCTTCAAAGCGGTGATTTCAGGTGGGCAAACGAGAGCGAAAAACCCGTATGTACACAAACCGAATATGCGGCGATTTACAACGCCGACAGTACAAACTACTTTGACTTTGCATTGAACATCGTAATCCGTCTTCAAAAGGCAGAAGTCGCGCTGAAAGACGGCGTGGTCGAGTTCGATTACGACGGCGCGTCGCACGAAATAAAAGCCGTTGTTACTTACAACGGAGTTGCGCTCGACACGTCGCTTTATTCCTTGACGTACGACGGGAAAGACGCAAAAACGTTCACGGACGCAGGAACACACGCCTGCCTTATCGAAATAGCGGCGGACAATTACGCGCTTCCCGAAAACACCTATCTTTACGTAAAGGTCAAGGGCGTGAAAGTCGGCAGCACCTATTACACAATCGAAGAAGCACTGTTCTATTCGGAGTCGGGCGATACAATCGAGTTTATCAACGGCGTAAAAGAAGTATCGTTCGCACCGCTTGACATTGCCACGGCGATATATGCCGACGACGCATATCGCACGGTAAAAAAGGGTGTAACGCTGAAACTCGCAAGCGACGAAGACAGTTCCGCGAAGATAGGCAAACCCACTTATGGAAACGGAGTTGGGAATTATGTTGACACCGATTTGTCAAAGATAAAATACAAACTTATTCTCAACGAATGGACCGTGCTTGAAGTTTACGGAAATATACTCATTCAAGGATTGTTGGGCGTAAACGGGCCGGGCTTGTCGGGACACACGTCCGGAAACCATAGCCAAATCATCAACAACGGCACGATAAATCTGAACAGCGGTGCAAAACTTGATTTGCGCGGATATATCAAGGGAACAGGCACAATTGAAGCAAGAAGCGGAGCAATAGTTTACAGTCCGTTTGTTGTATATGATTATCGCGGCGGAACAAATACTAAGACTGTTTATGAAAAAGGAAAGATTGCGCCGTTCCGCATTTATGAAATGCCGAATATCCAATGTAAGTACTCAATCATTTATGGCGCGAAAAGCATGGGTTACCTTGATTTATATGCGAGTAAACAGCATAGAACGGACACCGCCACAATCATTGGAAACTCAAATGCAATGTTGATAATGGAAGACTCCTCTTCTCATATCTTAAAAACATATACAAAAATCGACAATGGAATCGGCATGACAAGTTTGACGATTACCGGAAAAGCAAAAATGGGAACATTGGAAATTACCGTTAGCGGCGTGACAGTATCCATGACTGACGTGCGTTTCCCGATGCCGTGGAATTACACCATAAATGTTGGTGACGGAATAAAGCAAACAACGTTTACGGTAGGATCCAATTACAAAATGATGACAGGAGCAACGGTAAACGTTAAGAAAAACGGCACGATAAATCTGACAGGGACGGTGCTCATTTACAAAACATATGTCGATAATGCAATTTTTGATCCGAAATACCCAAACAAGGGAGCGGCGAAACTGAACGTTGAAGGTGTCGTTAACGTAACCGGCGGAATAGCGGGCGAAATATTCGGGACGAGCGGCGGAAAGGTCATTATTGGAAACAACGCTGTATTGTCGATTACGGAAAAAGAAGGCGATAGCGGCAACACGTCACAATTTGATGCCTTGTTTGGTCGCGGAAAATTTTATGAAAGAGCAACTATCTCGGAAGTCGCGACGTTTGTAAATGCGGGCAACTCGACGGTTGCGGCGGAGACAAACAAAACCTATAATTACAACAACGGAACGTGGACGTGGCAATAACCGCGCCCCATCTCAAAAAACAAAGTATGCGTCCGAAAGGGCGCATATTTCTTTGAAAATCACTTGCAACTTTTCCCCCACGGTGATAATATATCGTGAGAAAATTCAAGGTGAACTAATGAAAAAACCGCTTAAAAAAATCCCGAAGACCGCGGAACTTATGTGGGTGCTGGGCATATTCCTTGTCGCGCTTGGTGTGACGATGAGCAAGAAAGCCGATCTCGGAGTTTCGATGATTGCCGCGCCGACGTTTATCGTGTACGAAGCGATAAGACCGTTGTGGGCAGTGTCGGTAGGCACGGTCGAATATCTTGTGCAGGGCGCGATTCTCCTTATAATGTGCGCCGTCGTGCAACGGGTGAACTGGCGATACCTGTTGGCGTTTGCGGTGGCGGTGATATACGGCTACGTGATGGACATGTGGATGTTGGTTTTCAAAAACGTCGTGCTCACGGAAGCGTACTTAAAATGGATTATGCTTATCGCGGGCGACGTGATGACGGCGGCGGGTGTGGCGTGCTTTTTCAGGACGTATATGCCGCTTCAGGTGCACGAACTTTTCGTTGCGGAACTGTCCGACAGATATTCCCTGAAAATAAACAGGGTGAAACTCGTTTTCGACTTGTCTTTTCTGGTGCTGTCCGTGGTGCTTGCTCTTACGATATTCAGGGACGCGAATACCTTTGACTGGAAAAATATCGCCACGACAAGTTATCATAGTCTGGGGCTTGGGACGATTGTCACAACGTTGATAAATGCCCCGATAATCGCGGTAATCGGGAAAGGGCTTGACAAAGTTTTCGACTACACCCCGCTTTTCCCGAAACTTGAAAAGCTGATAGGCCGCAAAAAGAAAACGGACGCGCCGACCGAAACGGAACAAAATACCCCAAAAAACGAACAAAACCAACCTGCGGAAGAACAAACTGCAAACGAACAAACCGCAAACGACGAGAAAGAATAAAACCTAAAAAACCCTCGCAAACTCGCGAGGGTTTTTAATTTGAAAAAGTCTTCCGAAAATTGAAAAGTCTTCCGAGAGTTAAACTTCCCCGTTTTCTTCCTGACGTTTGTTTTCAATAATATTCAAAACTACGGTTATCGACGGCACGATTACCGCAAACAAGCAAAGTTCGACAACGGTGTTGATTGCAACCACGCTTGACAAAAGCCACTTGAAATTTATGACAAGTCCGTCGTAGTTTTTGCCGTGCGCGAACGCCAGAAACATTGAAAGGAACAATATCGTGTTGGTGATAACGCCGCAAATCGTTGAAAAACAACCGATTGCAAAGTTCACGGCGCGGTTTTGTTTTTCGGTGCGTGGTTTTGTCGATTTCGCCGCCGCCTTGCTCAGTCCTTTGTATACGAGCGCGCAGACAGTGCCGCACAATATGCGCGGAAGCACCGATACGAGCGGGTTTATCGCAACCGCGTACATGGGAATACTGCCCGAATAAATAAGCGCGATAAACAAACTTACAAGCCCGAATACGCCGCCCGAGATCGCGCCGAATTTCACGCCGTAAACCTGTCCGCAGACGAAGACGGGAATAAGCCCCAGCGCAAAACTTATCGGCAGCCCGAATTTTTGTATGATTTCCGCAAGAGCCTGCAACACGACGACAAGGGCAAGCGTTATCCCAAGCGTCGCGATTTCTTTGTTTTTCTTGTGATTTTCAACGTTGTTCATAAACGTTATTATACAAATATTTTCAAAAAAGAAAAGCAAAAGCGCTTATAATTTATTCAAACGTCGACGTGGAGTTCAGTAAAAACGCTTTCAACTTCTCGGTTTTGGGATTATCAAAGATTTCGTCGGGTGTGCCGTATTCGGCGACTTCGCCGTCCGCCATAAACACGACGCGGTCGGCAACCTTTCTTGCAAAGTCCATTTCGTGCGTTACGATAATCATTGTGCTGTCGCCTTTAAGCCCCTTTATGACTTTCAGGACTTCGCCCGTAAGTTCGGGATCGAGCGCGGACGTCGGCTCGTCAAAGCACAAGATATCGGGGGAGAGCGCAAGGGCTCTTGCGATTGCGACGCGCTGCTGTTGACCGCCCGAAAGTTCGCAAGGGTATGCCGCGCACCTGTCCAGAAGACCGACCTTTGAAAGAGTCTCTTTTGCGCGGGCGTCAATTTCCGAAAACTCGGCTTCTTTAAGTTGCTTTTTTTGCAAACTCAATGCTTTACCGCGCACTTTTTGCTGTTTTAACTCCTTGATTTGCTGTTTTATCTTGTCTTTTGCCAGCAGTTCCGCAGATATTTTCACGTTCTTCAAAACGTTCATATGCGGGAACAAATTGAACTGCTGGAACACAAGTCCGAAGTGCAGCCTCTTTTTCCGAAGGTCGTTGTATTTTTCGTTTTTGTCGCTTGCGCCGTCGAAAAGAGTTTCGCCGTCAACGATGATTTGTCCGTCGTCGGCGGTCTCCAAAAAGTTCAAGCACCGAAGGAGCGTCGTCTTTCCGCTGCCCGACGAGCCGATAATCACCACGACTTCGCCTTTGTCCATTTCAAAATTTATGCCTTTCAGCACTTCCTGCGCACCGAACGATTTTTTCAAATTTATAACTTCCAGAATTGCCATTTTTTATACCTTATAATAGTCCAGCTTCTTTTCGATGTAGCGGAAAAGAAGAGTGAGCAGTCCGCTGAATACGAGATAAAATACGCCCGCATAGAAAAGCGGCCACAACACGACGTAATTGTTGACGATTTGCTCGCTGAATTTGATGAGTTCCACAACGCCGATGACGCGCGCAAGCGACGTGTCCTTGACAAGCGTGATTATTTCGTTGGACATCGGGGGCATAATGCGCTTCACGACCTGCGGCAGGGTTACGTAAAAGAATGCCTGCGATTTCTTCATGCCTAAGACCGCCGCCGCTTCCGTTTGTCCGCGCGGTATCGACTGGATCCCGCCGCGATAAATTTCCGAAAAGTAGCAGGCGTAGTTTATCACAAATGCCACGAGTACCGCCGTAAATCGCGATTGCATCGGATAATCGAACAAAAGCCCCGGCACGTAAAATACCACGATGATTTGAAGCATAAGCGGCGTGCCGCGTATAATCCATACGATAAGTTTTGAAAGATATTGAAGCGGTTTGAACTTCGACATCGAGCCGAAGCAGACGATAAGCCCCAAAGGCACGGACAGGACAAGCGTCAGAATAAACAAAAGACACGTCGTCCCGAACCCCGTGAAAAGTTGCCTCGTCACTTCCGAAAATGAAATTGTTGCTGCCGATAAAACCATATTTATAAGTCCGTAAGAAAGGTAGATTTCGCCGTTTGCACGGCGAAATCGAAAAAGTATTTTTTTGTTTAATTATTTTATGCCGAGAATTTCTTTTGCGGCGTCTTCGCCTGCCGAGCCGTCTTCCGCCACGATGCGCGCTTTTTTCAAAGCGTCGTAGGAGTTGTATTTATCCTTGTCGGCTTTTCTGACGACGGCGCATTGTTTGTTTTCAAGGTAGTTCATCGTTATCGACCATTGTGCGGCACGTGCCGGCGTTACGGTCAGACCGTTCCATACGCAGTCGATGGTTTTTGCTTCCATTTCGGATTCCTTGTTGCTCCATTCGATAAGTTTGAATTCGACCGTGATTGTTTTTTTGACTTTCTTGCTGATTTTTGCAAAGACCGCATTTGCAAGGTCGGTGTCGAAACCGCCCGTCGTTTTGTCGCCTTCGCCGAGAGCCATGGGCGCGTTCAAGGTGAATCCGATGACGATTTTGCCTTTGCTTGTGATATAGTCAAGTTCCGTATTGTCCGCTTCGCCCGTGGGAGCGGTGTAGGTCAGGTCAAGCGTTGCGCCGTCGATGCCGTATGTTTTGGCGATTGCTTTGTAGTCGGCGTCTTTAAGTTCAACAAGAACTTGATTGACAAGGTCGGTGAGCGCGTTGTATTTGCCGTCGGCTGCCTTTCTGAAAGCGATGCCGTAGTATTCCTTTTCAAATTCCACGTCGGCGATCGTCAGATTTTTCGCCATTGCGGAGTCGACGCTCAGAAGATAGTTCGCCATCGTGTAGTCCATTATGCCAACGTCGGCGGTTTTGGCGTTGAGTTCCTTGAATACGTCTGCCTGCGCCGAGAGCGCGGTGTAGCCGGGTTTTGTTTCCTTGTTGCAGGCTGCAAGCGCAAACGCCATCACGAAAACTATTGAAATAATCGAAACGATAACGGTGATTTTCTTTTTCATATTTTTACCTCGGTTTAACGCGTTAGTAATTTAGCGCAATAAAGTGTTATGAATGGATAATACCATATAAAAAAGGTTTTGTAAAGCAAAAAACAAACATTTTCAAAAATTTTTTTGCTTATATAATAATAAAAATAGTTATATATGATAAAAACAAAATAATAAGCCGTTTGCGCCTTTTTCTCCACGCAAGTACAAAAGTATCTTGCGTGGGTTTTATAACAAGGTAACCCTTCCGGGAGATTGCCACAGCACCGCAAAGCGGTGCTTCGCAATGACATTAAGTACTTCGTACGGAAAGGAATAGGAGTTTGTTTGCAAACAATGATGACAGGATATAAGCACGCTCTTTATACCTTTTCGTGCAACGCACTTTATGTCATTCTGAGGAGCGAAGCGACGTGAGAATCTCCCGGAAGGGACACAATGTGGAAAAGCAAATAAAAACGGACGCAGGGTTGCGTCCGTCTTGTGCGACATAACTCTTATTTGTGGTTGCCGTTAAGCAGTGCGAAGTTCTGTTTGTTCGCCTTATAAAGGTTTTTGAACACTTCAAAGCCCTTATCGTAAACTTCCGCTTTCAGCTTCAAATTGGGCTTAAACGTCTTTTTTGCGGGGATAAAGTCCTTAACTTTGTCAAACGAAGGAATAAGGTTAAGCCCGATTGCAACGCATACCGCCGCGCCGACCGCGCCCACGTTTTGCGGACTGTCAACCGTTTCGATAGTGTGTCCAGTGATATCGGCAAGGAGCTGGCAGGTAAAGTCGTTCAGCGCGCCGCCACCGACAAAACGAATGACGTCTGACGTTTTGACTTTCCTTTCGCTTGCTTCCAGCATCCAGCGTTTGTGATAGCATACGCCTTCCAGCACCGCGCGGATAAGTTCGGTTTTTCCGGTGTCAAGCGAAATATTGAAGAACATACCGCGTGCGTTCGGATCCTCAAACGGGCAACGGTTGCCGTGCAGCCAGGGCGTGAAAATTACGCCGCCCGAGCCTGCGGGGATATCGTCGACGACGGTTGTCATATATTGATACAGGTTGAGATATTTGGATTCAAAATCTTCCGCGACGTGTTTTTTCTGAATGTAAATGCCGACTTCGTCCAGGGCGATATGGTCTTTCACCCATTCCAGACACTTGCCCGAGGTTTCAAGTTCCGCAAAGTAGTTGAATTTGCCGGGTTGCGCCGCGACGGTTGCCGCAATCATTGTGGTTACGTCCACGGCGGATTTGTCGGTAACGGTCGAAACCCAGCCCGAAGTGCCGCTGTAAATGTGAGTTTCGCCAAGTTCCGTGCTGCCCGCGCCGACGCCGATAAGAGAAGCGTCCATACCGCCGCCGAAGACTTTGATGCCTTTGACAAGCCCGAGTTCTTTCGCGGCTTTTTCGGTGATTTCGCCCGCGCAGTCGGACGACGCGATAAGTTTTGGCAGGTGGTCGTAATTCACGCCGCACATTTTGCACATTTTTTTGCTGATGCACTTGTTTTTAAGGTCAAGTAAAAGCGTGCCGAACGCGCTGTCGTACGTCATGACGAATTCGCCGGTCAGACGGCAGATGAGATACTCTTTCACGTCCAGCCATTTGTAAACGCGCTTAAAGTTTTCGGGCTCGTTATTTTTCACCCAGTTATATTTCCAGACGGGGTCTTTGACGCTGACGGGTGCCGCGCCCGTTATCATAAGCGCGGGGATAAGTTTGAAAATATTTGCGCCTGCGATTTGAAGCCCATAGGAAATGCCTTCCTTGATTTCCTTTCTTGCGCGCTGATCCATATAAGAAAAGGCTCTGCGGATTGCGACGCCGTCTTTGTCAACAAGGACAAGCCCCTGCGCCTGCGAGCAGAAAGAAACGCCTGCGATTTTGTCGGGGGAAATGCCGGATTTTTCAAGTACGACGCGCGTTGTGGAGCACATTGCCGCCCACCATTCGTCGGGATCCTGTTCCGCGCCGCCGTCGTCGTAAACGTAAAGTTTGTAACTTTCGGTTGCTGACGCCAGAATTTTGAAGTCTTTATCGATTTCGAAAATACAAGTTTTGATGCCTGTCGTGCCTACGTCGTAGGCCATAATATATTTTGACATAAGTGTCACCCTAAAAATTTTTATACCAAAATTATACCATAGTGCATTTTTAATGTAAACAACTTTTTTACAAAGAGATAAAAAAGTATAATAATATCAAACCTGTGTCAGTATGACACACAATAGCATGCAAAACCGGCTCAAAAACTCAAAAAAGTCGGCATAAGTGTCAAAATGACAGTTATGCCGACAGTAAAAACGCAAGTGTTTTAATTATTCGATTGAAGTTGTTTGCGATAACAATCGTTTTCGATGGAGCAGCCGCCGCATTTCGTGCAGCCTTCCTGTTTTTTGAAGTCCAGATTGTATTTCACGAGAAGGCCTGACAAATGCGTCGCGATTTCGATAAGATCCTGCGTTTTGCACCTTGTCGAAATGTCGACGGGCGCGTTGTCAAGCGGGCGAATGGGCATAACCGTCGGGAACACGCCGATTTTTGCCATTTTTTCACATTCTGCCATAATGTCTTCTTTCGGCTGGATTCCCGCAATCAGCACGGAAGATACCTGTCCCCATCCGAAAACTCCCACCGCTTTTTCAAACGCCTTGTAATAATGCTCGTACGATATTTTCGATTTTCCCGGGCAAATCTTTTTCCTTAATTCGTCGTTTGCGACTTCCAGATTCATTATCGCGACGTCCGCGCCCGCATTTTTCAGCGCTGCGATTTTTTCAAGGTCGGACGGCGGGGCAAACTCGATTGCGATTTTCGCGTCCGAAAACGCACGGATTTTTTTGACAAGGTCAATCCAGTAATCCGCCATGACGTCCGGGTTTTTATAAGTACCGCCCGAAAAGTTGAGCATATTGTCTTTTGACAGTTCAAAAAGTTTTTTTATGGAATCTGCAAGGATGTCGGCGTCAAGCGGAGTTTCGCGCTCTTTCACGATACTGCAGAACCTGCATTTTTCGTTTTCCCTGTCATAACAGCAATTACTGTTCGGCCAGATCGTAACGCAACCCTTGGAGTGAAGCCTTGCAAAGTCATCCACGACCGTGCCGGTGTGTGGGAGCGCTCCGAAAAACGAAACGGGGAAACTGTTTTTTCCGTCCGTTATAAAAAAATTGCCGTCCTTTTCGTCCAGAAGATAGGGCGATTCGTGCGCGAAGTCGTCGGCGATACTGACGTTGCAATTCGTTTCCGAAAACCTTACGTTCAGGCTGTGCATTATTCCTTTTGTGAAAAAGTCGGGAAATTCCTTATATAATATGGCTTTTGCGTTGTCGCTTGCGCGCATACCTTTGGTCAGGAGTTCCGCCTTATAAAAAATTTGGTCGTTGATATTCATAGGTACCTCAATCGTATTTTATAATATCTTTTCTTTTTTCGCAACCTCAGTGGAAAAATCGCAATCCGAAAATCATAAAAAAATCCAAAAAACCCCTTTTACACGGCGGAATTTAGGTAATTTTAGGGTTTAAAAAATAAAATTAAGAAAAACAGTTCATTTTGATAGGCAAATTATCAACAATGTTTTTATGAAAAAGGAGGAAATATGGGAGCGAAAGAAAGAAACAAAAATTACGTGCTTGAAAAGGCAAAAGAAGTATTTTTGGAACGCGGAATCACGGGCGTTTCGATGGCGGACATTGCAAAAGAAGCCGATTTCGGCGTGGCGTCGGTTTATCGCTACTTCGGAAACAGGAATGCGTTGATTATGGAATGCGCCGTGTCAATATGGCAGGACAAACGCGATAAATTGCGCGTCGTTTATGAAAAAAATCTGTCGGAAAGCGGATATGACCAGATCGTCGTGCTTACAAAGTATTTTTCGTGGCTTGTCGTGAACGAAAAGTCGTTTTCAAAGTTTTTGCTGTCGCTCGATTCGTTTCTGATGTCGGAAGACGCGACGCGGGAAGAGAGAAAGGAATACGACGCGATACTGCTTGAAATTTACAAAATGTTTGAGAGCGCGTACAAGACGGGACTTTCCGACAATACGGTCAGGGATATCGGCAGTTTTCAGGATTTTTATTTTGCGGCGACGCAGTCGCTTATCAGCCTGTCGCAAAGGCTCACGATGCGTGGCAACGTCGGCTTTGACGACGTATCGTTGCACGATAAGGTGAAACTTCTCGTGAGTATGTTCACAACGTATTTATCAAACGAAAAATAACTTTACCGGTTAAAATTTGACGATAAAACGCAAAAACCGCCAAAACGGCGGTTTTTTGTTTTAAGAAAAAAATTTTTGGTGTTACAGCCCGATGAAAATCGACGAATTTCTGAGACTTACGTCTTTGATTTTATCGTTGATACTTAACGCGTGTTTGTCAAGATTTTGCCCGTCTTCGTCGGATATTTTTTGTGCGCGGAACTCGGCAATAATTTTCCCCGAAACGTCAGCAATAATTTCATTTTTGAGTTTTGCCTCGCTTGTCGAATTTCCGCATTCGGTAAGGAACGACAACGCCGTTTCGACGTCGGACAGAATGGTGAGTTCGCGCATGCCGCGGTATGCCCATTTGTAAAAAGGCTCGTAAACGTTGTTCAGCAAATACACGCACGAAATCGCGCTTTTTACAAATTCGAAAATCGCAAGTTGCGCCGCGCCTGTCTCTTTTCTTGCGATAAGGCGGGGGTAGTTGTATTGTCCGGATTGGCTCATAGAAAGCGCGTGCGCCGCGATTTTTTTCAGACGAACGTCCTCGGGGAAGCCTTTTTGCAAAACTTCGCGAATCCTTGAAAACTCGGCGCAGTTATTTATAAACGTCTTGCCCGATACGGCGGTGCGTAGGGCGTATGGCGGGATTTTCAGCCAGTCGAAAGCCGTTTCGGGCGCGGAACTTCTGCCGATAATACTTTCGTAAAAGTCTTTGCACGAAAAAACGCCGTGGCGACTGCCGCCCGCGGGCGAAAATTTCTGACGGGAAAACCCGGAAAACTCGTCGGGAAGTTTGTTGTACGCGCGGGTTAAGTCGAACCCGTATTTTTCGTAATCCGCGTCGCTTAAAAAAATGCAGAATCCCGGCTCGAAGTCGTGATCTTTTGAAACGTCGTCGTCGAAAAACAGACACTCGCTGCCTTGACCGACAAGCCCTGCGGACAACGTCGGCAAAAGAAAAGCGAAGTCTTTTTCAAGCATCGGCATTCCGAATTTTTCAAAATATTTTTCAGACAACTCAACGCCTTTCATAAATGCTCCTTGCGCGCGCCGAAAGGTCTTGTGCGTCAATAAATCTTCCTGCGTCGGAAAAGGCGGACGCGCATTTTTCGCACACAAAGGCGTAATATCCGTCGCGCGTTACGCTTTCGTCGTTTAAGAGAGACAGAGCGTTGTCAAGAGCCTTGTCGACGTTTTCGTCGTCAAAGGGATCTTTTCTCAGAAAAGTTGTCGAAAGGTTTGTGTACGTCACCGCTTCGTCCAACTTGTTCCCGCTCTTTTTCGCAATCCCAAGTGCCTTTTCAAAATACGATATTGCGGTGTCGTAATCGCCCAAATCGGCATATGACAGTGCGGAATTGTTGTATAAACCACCGAATAGCGCATTATCCGCGTCAAGGTTTTTTGAAAAAACCTTGTTTACTTCGTCGTAAATTTTAAGCGCGCCTTTCGCGTCGCCAAAGGCTTTTTTGTTGGTTGCGACGTTCAGTAAAAACGTTGCGCCGCTTGTTGTTTCCGCCATATCCGTCTCGTCGATAAGCCGCAAAATTTCGGCGCAATATTTCTCGCTGTCTTCCTTGTTTCCCGTTTTTCTGAAAACCCCGGTGAGTTCGCTCGTCACGACGAGTTCGCCCCGTTTATCGTTCAAGGCTTTTGCCTCGTCAAGCCAGTATCTCAAAAGTTTTTCGGCGGACGCAAGATCGTTTCGTGACAAAAACTCGTCTTCCTTTTCGATAATGCGTTCGACGGGAATCGCCTTGTGAGTTTCGGTTTCGGGATAATAAAACTCTTTGCCGCCGCACGTCGCGCAGGCAGGCTCCTTATAATCGAATTCGTCGATGCCCATAGTTTCTCCTTCCCGCGCGACGGCGTGATTGTCGCGCGTTTGACCTGATTCAAGAATAACACAAAATTCACGCCTTGACAACGGACGGCGCAAAGGTTATATTATTACTATTGATATTTATAAATAACATAAGGCGGTATGTTGAAAAAATGATAAGAAGAATCGAGTCGGCGGACAGGGCGGATTATATAAAGTTCGCAAAAGAGTTTTATACGTCGGACGCCGTCACGCACGACGTTCCCGAAGAATACCTGACGCTGACCTTTGAAACGCTTGTCGAAGGCAACCCGTTTTCGGACGGCTATATGATTGAAAGCGACGGCGAAAACGTCGGATACGCTCTCGTTGCGAAAACGTTTTCGCAGGAAGCGGGCGGCATGGTTGCGTGGTTTGAAGAATTGTATCTTTCGGAAAAGGCGCGCGGAAAAGGACTCGGCACGCTTGCGTTAATGTATCTTGAAGGTAAGTACGTTTCGGAAGGGTACAAGAGAATAAGGCTTGAATACACGGCGGAAAACGAGCGCGCGGCGAAACTTTATCGACATCTCGGGTTCAAGACGCTTGATTATCTGCAAATGCTGAAAGATTTCAAATAAAAAAAGAAAAGGGAAAAAGGGAAAAATGGGGAAAATTATCGTAATCGGCGCGGGACAAGGCGGACTTGTCGCGGCAAAGCATCTTAAAAAATTCGGGCACGACGTGGTTGTGTACGAGGCGGAAAGCCGCGAAAACGCGGCGCATCCCTGGCGCGACGATATAAGGCGCGCCGTTTTCGAAGAAGCGGGATTAACGCCGATTCCCGTTTCCGACTGCGTCCAGAAAAACAAATGGAAATTCGTGTCGCCCGACGAAAAGTCGACGCTCAGAGTGCCGATGACGCCGCCGCTTGAAGAAATCGCAATCGACAGACGATATCTTCTTGAATACCTGCTGAAAGAATGCGAAGGCGTCGAAGTGCATTTTAACAGCCCTGTCGAAAGCCTTATCGCGGACGGCGATAAAGTCGCGGGAGTCAGGGTAAACGGCAAAGACGTCTGCGCGGATATGGTCATCGACGCGTCGGGTTACAACTCGAAATTTCGCCGGGAAGTCCCGAAAAAGTTCGGTATTCCGGAGCCGGAATCCGACGACAAATTTTGTGCGTTTCGGGGATATTATCGCGCCGATCTCAACAAAAATCTGCCGAATCCGCCGTGCACACTTTACATAAAACACCTTGGCGGTGTCGGCATCAGCTGGTGCAATCTGTCGCAGGACAACGTTGCGGACGTGCTTGTCGGGCGCGTCGGTAGCCTTTCCGACGAAGAACTCGAAGCGGCGAAAACAAGCCTTCTTAAAAATCACGATTTCAATACCGGGGAGCCGATCGTGGAGCGGCGCGTTGATATTTCGTTGCGTTATCCCGCGGGCGTGCTTGTCGCAGACGGATACGCAATCGTCGGCGACAGCGCGTATATGACGATGCCCATGATGGGCAGCGGTATCGAAAGCGCGATGAAAGCAGGCAGAATGCTTGCCGAAACAATCGGGACGGACTGCGACTTTTCGGCAAAGAGTCTGTATCCGTATCAACTCGGATTTTATAAGCAGTTCGGTTTTTTGTACGTTTTCGTGGACGTCCTGAAACGCTGGGCGCTCAACCTGCCCGAAAAAGACGTGAACTGGGCGTTTTCAAGCGGTCTCGTTACCGACGACGATATGGCGCTGCTCAGCACCGACGAAAACGCAAAAGGGTTGTCTTTTTTGACTATCCTTAAAAAAATCGGAATCCTTTTCAAAAACTTTTCGCTTGTCTGCCGCGCCGTGAAATATGCGGTGCGCGGGCTTAACGCGATGGCGGTCGCAAAGCGTATCCCCAAAAAATACGACGCGGAAAAGGTCAGAAAGTGGTCGGAAAAACTCGACAAAAAGGTCAGAGGAAAGAAAAAGAGATAAATCCGCCGTGAAAACGAAAGAAATAACCATCAAAATATTGTTTTTGGCAATCGTGTGTGCGCTGATATCGGCGACGATGTTTTCAATGAAACCGCCGCGCGCCGTTTCGTACGCCGAAACGGGAAATTGCCAGCACGAATACGACGACGATTATTGTGACGACGAATGCAATCTTTGTGGCGAAAAGCGCACGCCGAAGCATTGGTTCGGCGAATGGACTGTCGTAAAAGAAGCCACCAACGACGAAGAAGGGCTGAAAGAGCGAACGTGCTACAGGTGCCACGTAAAGCAGCAGGCGATTTTGCAAAAGACCGCCGTCCCCGAACCGCAAAAAGAAAAAATCCTTTCAAAATCGGATATCGCGGGGATTGTCGTCGGAAACGTTGCGGCAGGGGGACTCGTCGCATTTATCGGGGCGACGCTGATAAAAAAGAGACGCAAAAAATAAGGCGCGCGAAAGTGCGTTTTTATTTTTAATAAAATGTTGAAAATCGTCACTCGAAACGGTTGACAATACAACGGTTTAAGATTATATTTTTGTCGCTATGGAAAACGAAAACGAGCAACTTGTCGTGCCGCCCGAAAGCGAACGGGAAAAAACAGAAGAAGAAGGGCAGGCGACAAGCGCAGAAAACGAAATAGTAAGCGTCGAAAACGCAGAAACGTCAGGCATCGCCGCAAAGATTTCCGCGACCGACAACGCAGAGGATTTGCCGAAAAAGAAAGGTCAGCGCGATATGACGGAAGGCGTCATTTGGAAACAAATTCTGGCGTTTGCGCTGCCGATACTTTTGTCCAACGTCATACAGCGGTTGTATAACGCGGTCGACTCTATCGTCGTAGGGCGGTTTGTCGGGCACGAAGCGCTTGCGGCAGTCGGCAGCAACAACAGTATAATCAACGTTTTCGTGTCGCTGTTTTTGGGAATATCCGTGGGCGCGGGCGTTGTCGTCGCGCAATACTACGGCGCAAAGGACGATGAAAAACTCAAAAAATCCGTGCAGACCTGTGCGTTTCTGGCGATTGTTTCGGGCATAGTGCTGACAATCGGCGGATACTTTCTTGCGGAGCCCATATTAAAACTCGTTCACACCCCCGAAAACGTAATGGCGCTGAGTCGCGAATATTTGCAGATTTATTTCTTGGGAGTTCTCGGCGCACTTATATACAATATGGGGTCGGGCGTGATACTCGCGGTCGGCGACAGCAAGCGGCCGTTTTTGTATTTGCTGTTCGCGTGCTGCTTGAATATCGTGCTGGACGTAGTGTTCGTAAAGACGCTCGGCATGGGCGTTGCGGGCGCGGCGTGGGCGACTCTTATTTCGCAATACGTATCGGCGATTTTGGTCACGTTAAGGCTTCTTCTGACAAAACAGAACTATAAACTGTCGTTTCGGCATTTTAAGATTGACAAGCCGATTCTCAAAAACATATTCAAAGTCGGTCTTCCCGCAGGGTTGCAGTCAAGCATGTACAGCGTCGGAAACCTGCTTATTCAGTCAAGTCTGAACACCTTCGGCTCGGTCGTTATGGCGGGCTGGGTTGCCGCGATGAAAGTGGACGATTTCACCTATGCCCCCATTTGTTCTTACGGCATGGCGATGAACAGTTTCGTCGGGCAGAACGCCGGAGCAAAGCGCATGGACCGCGTGAAGAAAGGCTTTTACACCGCGCTTATTATGAGCGTCGTTACGGCGGTCGTAATCATTGTCCCCGTGCTGATTTTAAGGGGCGACGTCGTTCGCATATTCAATAAGGAAGCGGACGTCGTGAGCGTAGGCTCGGACATCATTCTGCACATCTGCCCGTTTTACGTGATTTTCGGCATGTGCGAAGTTTTCTCGGGCACGCTGAAAGGGCTTTCAAAGTCGCTGACGGCGTTTATAATCACTTTTGTCGGTATACTCTTGACAAGGATAATCTGGCTTTACACGGCGGTGCTTATGACGCACAATCTCACGGTATTGTTTATGATTTACCCGATAAGCTGGGTTGTGACCGCCGCGATATACTTCATATACCTTGCCGTCAAAAAATGGGACGGAATGCTCGATATGACCGCGGAAGACAGGTTTATCGAAAAACTCAGACATATCGGCAAAAAGAAAACCGCGTGAAAACACAAAAAGAAATATCGTTTGTTTTATAAAACATATAATATAACAAATATATAGACGGCTATACAGACGGCGAAAAAACTAAAAAATCGTAAAAACATTTTGAAAACCCCTTGACAAACGTATAAAGGGGTTTTATAATTACAAACAGTTGAACAGTTATTCAAATGTTTGACAAAAGGAAAAGAAAAATGAACGAAACAAAAATCGAAAAAAACGAATTTTGCGAAGAAGTGCACGCGCACGACGAAACGGTGCAGAAGGTCAAAGCAAGCCTTTCCGACGCCGATTTATTGTTTGACGTTGCGGAACTTTTCAAAATCTTCGGCGACAGCACCCGCGTCAATATCCTTGCGACGCTTTCAAAAAACGAACTGTGCGTATGCGACGTCGCGGCGGTACTTAATATGACGGTCAGCGCGGTATCGCATCAACTCAGGATTCTTCGCCACAACAAACTCGTGAAGGCGAGAAGAAGCGGCAAAGAAGTGTTTTATTCGCTTGCGGACAACCACGTCGTGAAGATTCTGGAACTTGCAATCGACCACGTAAAAGAGTAAAAAATCAAAGAGGTAACAAATATGAAAAAGACGGTAACCATTAAAGACATCGACTGTGCAAACTGCGCCGCGAAAATCGAACGCGACGTGCAAAAAATCAACGGCGTTAAAAGCGCAAGCCTGAATTTCTTCGGACAGCGTCTGCAATTCGAATGTGACGAAGAAGATTACGAAAGAATCGCAAAAGAAATCGTGCATTGTGCAAAGAAAGTCGAACCGGATTGCGTAATCTTGGGTTTATAATACAAAAATGAAAGATAAAGATAAGAAAAAGTTAACAAAAAACCAAATAAGGCTCATACGTTTTTGTGTGTGCCTTGCCGCGTTTATCGTGCTTTACGCCGTCGGCAAGACCGTCGGTATGCCGTGGTACGTGGGACTTGCGACGTATCTTGTCGTGTACTTCGCGATAGGCTACGACGTGCTGTACCGCGCCGCGAGAAACATCGTGCACGGGCAGGTTTTCGACGAAAACTTTTTAATGTGCGTGGCGACGGTCGGCGCGTTTGCAATCGGCGAATATCCCGAAGCCGCGGCGGTCATGCTTTTTTATCAGCTTGGCGAACTGTTTCAGGATTACGCCGTCGGAAAGAGCAGGAAATCCATTGCGTCTCTTATGGATATCCGCCCCGATAAGGCTGTAATATTTAAGGACGGACAGGAAACCGAAGTCGCGCCCGAAGAAGTTAAAATCGGCGACGTTATCGTCGTGAAAGCCGGCGAAAAAATCCCCGTTGACGGTGTGGTGATAAAGGGAGAAGGAAGTCTCGATACGTCCGCGCTCACCGGCGAAAGCGTGCCGCAAACCGTGTCTGAAAACAGCATTGTTTTAAGCGGCGCCATCAACCTTTCCAGCGTTTTGTATATCCGCGCCGAGAAAGAGTTTTACGACAGCACCGTCGCAAAAATTCTCGACATGGTGGAAAACGCTTCCGCAAAGAAAGCGAAAGCCGAAAACTTTATCACAAGATTTGCAAGATATTACACCCCCGCGGTCGTTATCACGGCGGTTGTACTTGCGATTCTGCCCCCGCTCGTCATCGATATGAGAAGCGGCGCGGTCTGGATCTCGTGGCTCAATCGCGCGCTTACGTTCCTTGTCATCAGTTGTCCGTGCGCGCTTGTCATCAGCGTTCCGATGTCGTTTTTCGGCGGTATCGGCTGCGCGTCCAGAAAGGGTATACTTTTCAAGGGAACGAGTTATCTGGAACTTATCGACAAGGCAAATATATTCGTGTTTGATAAAACCGGCACGTTGACGAAAGGTACTTTCGACGTCAAAAAGGTTATCCCCGCGGAAAACCGCGACGAAATCCTGCGCGTTGCGTGCATCGCCGAAAGCGGCAGCCTGCACCCCATCGCAAAAAGCATTTACAAAGCGTACGGAAAGTCCGTCGACAGTTCCGAATATCAAATCACGGAACGCTCGGGACGCGGTATGGAAGCGACGGGACCCGAAGGGCGCATACTTTGCGGCAGCGGCAGATTGCTTGTCGAAAACGGCGTTGCGATTATCCCCGTCGAAGAAGTCGGAAGCGTGGTGTACGTCGCAAAAGACGGTCAATATCTCGGCGCGATTCTGATTGCGGATACCGTCCGCGACGACGCGAAAGAAGTCATAAAAGAACTGAAAGCGCAGGGCGCAAAAACCGTCATGCTTACGGGCGATAACGAAAAATACGCCCGCGCGGTTGCCGAAGAAGTCGGCATCGACGATTTCAAATTTGGTCTTCTTCCCGCGGACAAAGTCGTCGAAATGGAAGCAATCATGGAAAACAAGGGCAAAAAAGACAAGGTCGTGTACGTCGGCGACGGCGTCAACGACGCCCCCGTTCTTATGCGCGCAGACGTCGGCGTTTCGATGGGCGGCGTAGGCAGCGACAGCGCGGTCGAAGCGTCGGATATGGTGCTTATGCACGACAACCTTACAGGGCTTGTTTCGGCGCGGAAAATCAGCAAAAAAACCCTTAAACTCGCATACGAAAACATCGTGTTCATATTGCTTGTCAAAGCCGTCGTGCTTATTCTCGGCGCGCTGGGCATAGCGAGTATGTGGCTTGCGGTGTTTGCGGACGTGGGTGTGGCGGTGTTGGCTACTCTCAATTCTATGCGCGCCCTTACTAGTAAAAAGTCATAATTTTGCGCCTTTTCGGCGTTTTGACGGAACCCTGCTCAGTTA
>OQVQ01000038.1_pt1 | contig 55717 bp, 56 predicted proteins | sample 1691491 | NCBI WGS metagenome assembly OQVQ01 (sample SAMN03418252, study PRJEB22391) | human gut metagenome | biome: human-gut; feature: organic feature; material: feces | host: Homo sapiens | place: Tanzania | collected 2013-01
AACTCCCGACCCACAGATTAAGAGTCTGTTGCTCTACCAGCTGAGCTAATCGCCCGAATTGTTCGCTTTCCGTTTTGCCGGAACTCGATTACCTACTTTGTTTGCGTCCGACACGATTCGAACGTGCAACCTCCGGATTCGAAGTCCATTGCTCTATCCTGTTGAGCTACGGACGCGTTTTCATAGGTTACAGTTACTTGCGGTTCGGCTAGGGTGCCTAGTGGGTTTCGAACCCACGACAACCAGATCCACAATCTGGGATTCTACCCCTGAACTACAGGCACCATGTAATCGATGTGTTTTACTATATCTGAATCAGTCTGTTTGGTCAAGAGTGCAAAGCGAAATTTTCACAATTTTTTTCTTTTTTTTTCAATTCTATAATACTTTCTTTTCTAAAGTAAAATATTGATTTTCCGATAATAAAAGCAGAGAACTAATCAAATGGAAAGTGATATGAATTTTGAAACTGAATTTTTTTGCATTCTGAAGGAACAGAGCGATATACTTGATTCTATGCTGGCAGCTCAGGCTGAACTTAGAAATTGTGTAAGAACAAGAGTGTGGAGCGGGCTCGAAGAAAAAATAACAGCCGTTTCAAATCTTGGACACCGTTTTTCACAACTGGACGAGCGTCGGGAAGCACTTCTTCTTGCAGACAAAAAACTTGTGAATGCAGACGGCGCAAGAGCCCTTGTTTCTTCAGTACGTTCAAAACTTTCCAGAAGTAAGATAGAAAATGATGCACTTTCGGAATATATCCGCATTACCAGGGAATTTATTTCGGGAGTTCTGGACCATTGTGTTCCGCAGAGAAGCAATAAGCTTTATACAAGTTCCGGAACAATCAGAAAACCGACTTCACCGAGTGTTGTTGTTAACGTGACATTTTAGTTTTGTCTTTCAGGAGTAATTATGGCAAGTTCATTTGCAGGAATTGAAATTGGAAAAAGAAGTCTCATGGCGCATTCTACCCAGATTTCCACTGCGGGACACAACATTTCGAATGCAGACACCGAAGGCTATTCCAGACAGCGCGTCAATGTACGTGCTTTTGACCCCCTTTACCGCCCTGATTTGGAAAGAGCACAGGTTGCAGGTCAGATAGGACAGGGAACAGATGTAGAAAGCATTACCCGCGTAAGGGATGAGCTTTTGGACAGCAGAATTGTAGGCCAGACAAATGTTGAAAGTTACTGGGCAACGCGTGAAAAATATTATGCAATGATTGAATCAGTCTATAACGAGCCCGAAGAAATTTCTGTACGTGGCAATATGGATAAATTCTGGCAGGGCTGGCAGGAACTTTCTGTTTATCCCGACAGTGACGCTGCAAGACAGGCTGTTGTTACAAGGGGACAGACACTTACCGATTCCATAAGACAGCAGTTCCGCGGGCTTTCAGAAATAGGAAAACAGATTGACGGTGATATAGAAGCAACTGTCAGACAGGTAAATGACATTTCATCCCAGATTGCAGCTGTTAACGCAGAAATCGTAAGAAGCCGTGCTATGGGTGACAATCCCAACGATCTTATGGACAGGCGTGATCTTCTTGTAGAAAAACTTGCAAATCTTATAAACGTGACTGTAGACAGAAAGGATCCTGACGAATTTATGGTTCACACAGACGGTCAGGTTATTGTTCAGGGCAGTCTTGCACGCCAGATAAAAAGTGTTCCGCAGATAGACAATAACGGTTACGGAAAACTTGTATGGACAGATACCGGTATTGATGCACAGTTCCATGGTGGAACACTCGGTGCCCTAATTGAACTGCGCGACAAAGATATCCGTTCAGAAGTACAGTCGCTGAATACAATGGCACTCAATTTTGCAGACCTTGTAAATGACGTTCACAGAAATGCAGTCGGTAAAAACAATGTTACAGGACTCGATTTTTTTGTTCAGCATGACTTTGTAGAAAACACAAACGGCAACTATGACAGAAACGGTGACGGTGTTGAAGATTCATCGTACGTATTCAGAATGACGGGAAAAAATGCCCTGCGCCCTCAGGAACAGATTGGCCTTGAAGGTACAATGACATTTAACGGTGCTTCGGGAAATGTAAATGTTTCCTATTATGCTTCTGATACGGTTGCAGATGTCGTTAATCGCATAAATGACAGCAATGCCGAAGTGAAAGCTTATCTTGACCGAAATTCAAACCTTGTGTTAAAGGCTACATCTTCTGCTTCTATGGAAAATCCTGATTTTGTCATACGCCATGTGGAAGATTCGGGAATGTTCCTTACCGGATATTCAGGAATTCTTGCACAAAGCGGTGAAGGCGGTGCTTATGACTTTAACCGTGCCGATGCCGTAACTTCCCTTGACGGAGCGCAGTTTGCGGTTTCGCCTGTAATGAGTCCTGCAGATTATATGGAAGTTAACCCTGCAGTTACGGGTGATGTACGCAGTGTTGCCGCCGCTTTTGCAAACACAATCGGTGATGCAGACCCGGGAGACGCGCGTGCTGCTGTAGAAATAGCTGCCATGAGAAATACAAAGGTTATGATAGGAACCGGCCGTACTTTTGATGACTATTTTGCAGAAAGCGTAACCAATGTTGGTCTCAAGGGTGAACAGGCGCAAAACCAGCTTGCGAGCCAGAATAAAATTATGGACGACCTTCGTTCACTCCGCGACAGTATAAGCGGGGTAAATATAGATGAGGAACTTGCAGACATAATCAAGTTCCAGCACGGATACAATGCCGCGGCAAAATTCGTTACGGTTCAGGATGAACTTCTGGACACACTTATAAACAGACTCGGTGTCTGATAATTCCAATAGTATAGGGGCAGGTTATGACAAGAATCAGTTCACAAATCAATAATTCAGACACGCAGTATCACCTGCGCAGACAGGAAGTCAACAGCAATCGTCTTTCAAACCAGATAGGAAACCAGAGCCGCATAAGTTCATTAAGGGATGATCCTATTGCTGCGGGACATCTTGTGCGTTACCAGTCTTATCAGGGAAGGGTTGAGCGCTTTGAAAAAAATGCGCAGACACTGGCAGACCAGTTCAATGTACGCGAAGGCTACATAAACCAGAATCTTCAGATAATGCAGCGTGTAAGGGAGCTTGCAGTCGGCGGCGCTTCTGGAACCTATACCCCGGATGACCTCAAGAATATGGCGACCGAAGTGAACGAACTTCTCAAAGAGTTGGTGCAGAATGCAAATGCCGTTGGACCTGACGGAAATACGCTTTTTTCGGGTACAAGAACAAAGGGTGTTGCATTTGATGTTGTGATGGGAAATGTTCCGGGTGCAAATGAAGCTCTTATAGAAAACGTACGATATAACGGAAACGTCGGTATCAATAAAGTAGAAGTTGATGAAAATGCATATCTTGAAGTTGACTCAAGCGGAAACAAAACTTTCTGGGCCGAACCGCAGCGTCTTATGGGACAGCGTGACCTAAGTTCCTGGCAGGCACTCGAAGACGGTGTAATCGGAATAGACGGTGTTGACGTTAAGGTTTCGTCCGGTGACAATGTTTATGCCCTTGCTGCAAAAATCAATGACAGCGGCGTTGCAGTAAAGGCAGAAATTGACCCGGTTACAGGCGGACTTAATCTTACTACAACCGACTCTCACCAGATCTGGCTCGAAGACAAAAGCGGTTCTTCACTTTCTGACATCGGAATGATAAAGGACAAAAGCCAGCTTCCTCCGTATAATATCGGAAACGGGGTGCGTGTTTCAGGCGGTTCTCTTTTTGACTCTGTAATTGCACTCCGCGATGCAATGCTCAGAGGCGACAACGAATCTATCGGCGGCCGTGTTCTTGGAACAATTGACCAGGGAATTTCCAATCTTACAACAAGACTTGCCAAGTCGGGAAGTGATTACGAAAGGGCAGTCAACAATATTGAACGTTCCAAAACGAATAATCTTAATGTAACGGCCCTTGTAAGCAGGGAAGGCGACATAGACATAACAAAGGCAATAACAGACATGAAGATGATGGAATACGTTAACCAGGCAACGCTCAGCAATGCCGGAAAAATGTACAGTAGCACTCTTCTTGACTACATGCGCTAATAACAAAATAAAGAGGAATTAAATGAAAGTTGCGACGAAAATGTCAGGAACAGTTGATGTCAGTGCAGACAGAATAATCAAAATGCCGTTCGGGCTGTTTGGTTTTGAAGATTACACAGACTTTGCACTTATTGACAGTGAATATCCGCCGTTTGTCTGGCTTCAGTCTATGCAGGAAAAAAATCTTGCGTTTTTACTTTTGGATCCATTTTTGATAAGCGATGATTACGAAGCCGATATTGACGATTCTGAACTTGCCAAAATAGGAATAGAAGATCCTGCTGATGTAAGTGTTTTTACAATAGTTACAATACCTTCAGACGGAACACCGGTTACTGCAAATTTCCAGGGACCTGTCATCATAAACAGACGCAACAATCTGAGCATGCAGGTCGTTCTCAATGACACTAAGTGGAGTACAAAGCATGGAATTCTTGATGCCCTCAAAAAAAAGGAGGGAAAATAGATGCTTATACTTTCAAGAAAAGTCGACCAGAAAATAAAGATTGGAGCCGACATTACCCTGAGTATAATTGAAATAAGGGGTGATCAGGTCAAGATTGGTGTTGAAGCTCCCAAAAGTGTAAAGGTTTTCAGACAGGAAGTTCTGGAAGCAATTCAGAGTGAAAACATTGCCGCAGCAACCCAGCCTTCTGCCGAACAGCTGCAGCGCTTGTTTTCCAAATAATTTTTTTATTTTTGTAATTCGGCGTTTTTGTTTTCAAGAACAATTTCGGCTTCGCTTTTTCTTACATAGACCGGTCCGTCATAATCTTCGAGGGCCGGTTTTTTTTCTGCAATCATTTGTTCTGCTATTTCAAAAAGGGATTCACAGGCGTCACCTTCGGGTGTAAATGCGTGGAGCGAATACAGCGGGGTTTCTTCATTTACCTTTTCCACAAAGTTACGTGCTCCCGGGCCGCATGCAAGGACTGAAGTTTCTGGATCTATTTTCTGAAGAATTTTTTCTACACCAAGATCTTCGTCTTCACCTATTTTTTCACCGCGTATGTAGAAGGCATGAAAGTATTCGTCTTCCTTTGATTCAATTAGTGGCAGAACAGATTCTATTGCTTTTCTGTACGGCCATGCATATGCCTGCAGGGACGGAATTCCATATACAGGAACATTGTGCGCAAGGTTTATTGCCTTGAGTGTACTTAGTCCAAGCCTTAGTCCTGTAAAGGTTCCGGGTCCGAGTGTTACCGCCGTGTAGTCAAGTTTTTCAGAGTTAAGTCCCAGTTCTGACATTACATAATCAACAGTAGGAAGGATTTTTTCTGACTGTTTTATTCCGACGTCAAGCGTTACTTTTACAAGATTTTTGTCTTTTTTTGCTGCTATTGTAAGTTTTGAGACAGCGCAGTCTATTGCAAGTGCATTCATTTTTAATCCTCCGGTTCCTGTCTGTTCCAGTTATCAATTTTAATCTGTCTGCTTCCGTCTTCGAGAGGCGTTATTTCAATTTTTATTGTTCTTTTGGGAAGTTCTGAACTGACTTTTTCGCTCCATTCAACTATGCACACTCCGTCACCGTCAAGCATGTCTTCCACTCCAAGATTAATAAAATCTTCGGGACCGTCCAGTCTGTAAACGTCCATGTGGTAAAGGGGCATTTTTGTACCTTCGTATTCACTTATAAGACAGAAAGTCGGGCTTGTAACAACGTCTGTTATTCCGAGAGCCTTTGCAATTCCTTTGGTTATTGTTGTTTTTCCGGCAGCAAGCGTTCCTGTCATTGCAATTACGTCACCGCTTTTCAAAAGGGAACCGATCTTTTCTCCAAGATCTACCGTTTCCTGTGCCGAGTGGGTTATGTACGTCATTTTTTCTCCTGGGAAAGTTTACGGGAGCGAACCTTGTTCCGACAGCTTGCCGATAAATTCTACAAGTGATTTTTTAAGCGGAACAACAGGGTAGTCAATCTCTCTGGGCAGAGGATCCAAATCTATTGTTTTTTTGCCGAACGGATTCATTTCTATAGTAAAACTGATTGGAAAAGAAATGCGTCTGGTAAGAAATTCGACGACGGCGGTTGCTTTGTATTTGTTTATATAATAAATATAACCGTCCTCTTTTGAAATGGACTTTAGCTCCAGAACTTTCATATTTTTTAATGATAATCCTATTTTAATAAAAAAACAATATCGGACGGTACTTCATTAAGTGCACCCGATTCCGCATAAAGTCTGTTAAGCCCCAAGATATTTTGAAATAGATTCTGCAAGCGACATAAGACGCGGGGAAATTTCATATTCGCACAAATCGCCTATGGTAACAGTATCTTTTGAAGACATGGCCTGTTCCAAGTCTGCAATTATCGGTGCAAAATCTTCAAAAAACTCGCCGGCAGATTTTCCGTCAAATTTGATTTTTTCGTATTCTTCGGGGAACAGCGCGCACAGTGTCGTTGTGTGGCAGAAAGAGTCAATTCCGTCTGCAAGATTTGTTATGATTTGGTCTGCATATTTGTCGTCGCCTGACTGAAGTTTTGCTGGAATTTCCAGAAGCTGTTCAGAAAGGGATTTGAGATTGTTTTGTGAGGCTGATAATGCATCACGTATTTCTGCAAGACTTATAACACGCAGTTCAATGAGTGTGTCTTCTTTTATCGGATTTTTTGCCGCTTCGTCAAATTCTTCTGCGCTTACCGGCATTCCGTCTATTTTTATAGAAACAGTTGTTGCATTGTTTTTTGCGGCTTCTGCTTCAAAAGATGCAAGTACGTCCCCAATGGTTTTTTCGTTTTCTAGAGTTATGTCAACATCCTGTCCGTTTACTTTGAGTTGCATTTTTTTACCTCATTCAGATTATCGGCTAGCGAGAGCCGTTTTGGTTAGCGAAATTCTTAAGGCTTGACTGCTGTCCTTCCAGACTGTTCAATGTTCCTTCCATAGAAGCATATTTTCTTCTGAGTTCAGCTTCCTTTTGGTCCAGCTGTGTCTGAAGCCTTGAAATCTTTGAGTCAGAAGCCTTTATTCTTGTATCAAGAGAGCTTGTTTTTGAAGAAATTATTCCGCCTGACTGAACCCATGACGTGAGCTGTTTGTCCATTTTGAGTGCGATTCCGTCATCTATGATCAAATCACCGTCGCTGTCATAGCCGAAAAGATTTTTTATGCTGTCAAGATTGTTTTCTATTGCTTCGTCCAGTTTTTTTTCATCAACTTCAAGATAGCCGCGCATTTGTGAAGCTCTGTAGCCGCCTGTTCCTGTGCTTGCGTTTGTAGAAATTCCAATCTGGGAAAGAAGGGTAATAGCAGCTTCTTCTGAACTTCTGTATGGTGAAGTAACAATTCTCTGGAGGGAAGCTTTTCCGTTTGTAAGGGTAAAATCTCCCTGGAATATACCCAGTTTTTCCATTGCAGCCTCACGCTCTGTGTCTGTTAGGTAGTCAAGTTCAGTTACGACTTCGGGCTTGTTTGTAGAAAGAATCGTCATTTCTGCTACAGCCTGATTGTATTTTCCTACAAAAGTGATAATGGCGTCTTTTGCGGTTTCCTTGTCGGGTTCAATTTTTATAGTAGCTGTTTTTTCTGTCTTGTCATGAAGATGCAGCGTTATGTGCGGAACAACGTCGTCTATGTCATTTTCAGGACGTGTGAGTGTAATTCCTTCATATTTAATTTTTGCATCATCGGCTGTTGTAATTGCGTGAACAGGTGCAAAACCAAGATTTTTTGAAGAATCGAACGACTCGGGAACAGAAACTGTAATATTTTTGCCTGTAGAAGAATTTCTTACAACAAGGGACTGTGCACCCGGAAAGTCTGAAAGTTTTATTGCAGCCTTTGTTGTTCCGTCTTCGTTTTCAGAAAAATATTCTTTTCCTACTGCAGTTTCGGTTCCGTCGGCATTTTTTATAAAAAACAGATTTTCACTGTCAGCAGGAATGGGTTCAAGAACTGTTTTTTGCTGCTGCGGAATTTTCGGAAGGGAAGTGAGGCTCTGGTTGTTTTCTATGGTAATTCCGCCAAGTCTGGCTTCTCCTGGCGAAGGAAGAACAGGCTCTGAACTGCGGCTGTTTATTTCTTTTGTTATGTCTTCTGTTTCCTGCGAAGAAAAGTTGAATTCAATTGTGTCAGAAGGGCCTGTTTTGTCAGGAAATTTTATTCCAAATCCGCTTCGTGGGGGAACGGTTATGTTTTTGCCGTCAGATTTTACGCTTTTTTTTGAGATTTGCGGCATTCCGTTCTGAACAACTGTGTCTTTTGTTTCTGCGTTAAAAAAAGAAGATTCCCGCGAACTGAATTTTGTTTCTTCGGACTTAACTGCGGTAACCATTTTGATTTCTTTTGCAAAGTCGAGTGCTTCGTTTTCAAACTTAAGGCGGTTTTGTGCACCGGTTTTGAGGCTTTCTATAAGAAGTGATTTTTTATTGGCGCTTATTCCTATAAGGCTTGCTTTTATTGTTTCACCGCCACGTCTATTGAGGGCTGTTACAAAGTCAGAAAGTTTACCGCCTTTCCAGTTGAATTCAATTTTTTTTTCGCCTGCAGAAAATGTGTATTTACCGGCCTTTACTTTTGTGTCCGAATCAATGTCTGCACTCAAAAAACGGTCTGCTGTTGCCGGCTGAATAACGTCAATTTTAAAGGAACCGTATTCTGCTTCACGCCCTGCGTCTACTGTTACGGCGTTTTCTTCAGAAGAAGAGGCCAGTTTGTTGTTGAACGGGTTTTCAAATGAATAAAGGGTTTTTACGCTTTCCCTAAGTGTGGACATTTTCTGGTTAACATCCCGCCATGCTCCCTGTTGCTTTTTGTAGCCTTCCAGAGCCTCTTCTTCCCTTTTGAGCGGAATACGTTCCACTTCCATAAGGGAATTTACGAGATCGTTTGTCTTGTACCTGTCTGTTACTCCGGGTATAGTTAGTCCGTCTGCCAATTTAAATCATTTCATCGAAGAGCAGACCGATTGCCTGCTTCATGTGGATCTGGATTTTCTGCAGATCCTCCGATGGTATTTCCCTTATTATTTCGTTTGTCGAACTGTCAATTACCGTTACGACGACTTTGTCAAGTTCATTGTTTACGTTGAACCTGAGTTTGTGTCCTTTTACAATGTCGGACAGTCTCTGAAGATCCTGTGCCATAGCCTGTGTGTCTGCAATTTTGCTTTCGATGTTTGCAGAAACTTCCGCCGCGCTGTTGGGCATGTTTCCTATCTGTGCCGCAACTTTTGGTGCCTGTTTCTGCTTGTCAAGAGCGTTAAAGTAGCCGTCCATGGCTTGTGTCTGCCCAATCGTACTTATTGTATTCATGGTATTTTCCTCCTGAACAAAGAAAAAAGAGAGGGGAAGGGGGCGCACCCCTCCTCACTCTACGTACGTGCTGTCAAAAGAAGACATCCAGATTTCTCTTGCCGGTACGCACGGTTTAATCTACTGAAGCAGAGCAAGAACGTTCTGTGACTGGCTGTTTGCCTGTGCAAGCATGGCCGTTCCTGACTGTGAGAGAATCGCGTTCTTAGTATACTCGACCATCTCTGCAGCCATATCAGTATCACGAATGCCTGACTCGGCTCCCTGCATGTTTTCTGCAGCCACATTGATTCCTTTTGAAGCCATTTCGAAACGATTCTGATAAGCACCAAGATCCGCTCTCTGGCGTGAAACCATCTTGAGTGCACTGTCAATTGTTCCGATAGCCATGTTGGCCTGGTCTGGGCTTGCAATGCTGATCTGTTCATCAGAACCCTGTGTTCCGCGGAGTCCGAGAGACTGTGCGGTCATTGTTCCAATAAATGCTGTTACGCTCTGATCCATGTTTGCGCCAACCTGGAATGTCATTACCTGATTTGTTACAGAATTCTGTGCAAAACGACCGGTAAGAATGTTCATTCCGTTGAACTGTGCCTGTGAAGCAATGCGGTCTACTTCAGCAACAAGCTGGGAAACTTCAACCTGAATCTGCATGCGGTCTTCTTCGCTGTAGATGCCGTTAGCGGACTGAACGGAAAGTTCGCGAACTCTCTGAAGAATATCTGTAGTTTCCTGAAGATATCCTTCTGTTGCCTGAATAAAAGAAATTCCGTTCTGGATATTTCTGTTGGCCTGATTAAGTCCGCGGATCTGGCTGCGCATCTTTTCAGATACTGCAAGTCCCGAAGCGTCGTCACCGGCACGGTTGATTCTTTCGCCTGAGCTGAGCTTTTCAATGCTGCCCATAAGCTGGGAGTTTGAAACTCCGAGTGTTCTGTTTGCAAACATTGAACTCATGTTGTGATTAATAACCATAAAATTGTCCTCCATGATTCTGTACAAATGCATCATGCATTCGTCCTTTCCGTACGGGCAGTTACAGGTTTTTGCGCCCCCTGGAACCGTCTTAGACCCTTACGGCAGGAACCGTTATTCTTACCTTGATATGAATAACCGTCCACGCCGTTTACGTGATATGGAGAACTTTTGTCAAAGAGCATTCTGCAGATTGCAGTTACCATGTCTAAAAATCATGGTTGAATGCCGACTGAAAAAACGGATTGATTTGAAGAGGATTTTATGAAAAGCAATAAATCGTCCGCACAACCGGCAGAAAATAAAGCACACACTTTATTTTCTGCCGATAATTATACTACACTATTGAAGCAAAGACAAGACGCTCTGTGACTGGCTGTTGGCCTGTGCGAGCATAGCTGTTCCTGCCTGAGTGAGTACCTGGTTCTTGGTGAATTCAACCATCTGTGATGCCATGTTTGTATCACGGATTCTTGATTCTGAAGCCTGTGTATTTTCGGCTGCAATATCAAGTCCCTTTACTGCATAGTCAAGACGGTTCTGGTATCCTCCAAGATCCGCACGCTGTTTGTTGATCTTCTTGAGAGCTTCGTCAAGCGTACCAATTGCGCGGTTGGCTTCATCCGGTGTCGCAATGCTCATGACTTCTTCAGTACCTACGTTTCTCATTCCGAGGGCCTGTGCTGTCATGGTTCCAATGTAAACGCTCATTCTCTGATCCATATTTGCGCCGATGTGGAGCCACATAGATGCAGTGGGAACGTTCTCTCCGGTTGCCTGTGCGAATCTTCCGGTAAGCATATTCATTCCGTTGAACTGAGCCTGTGATGCGATGCGGTCTACTTCCGCAACGAGCTGGCTTACTTCAACCTGAATCTGCATGCGGTCTTCGTCGCTGTAGATACCGTTTGAACTCTGAACGGCAAGTTCCCTGATGCGCTGAACGATGTCTGTAGTTTCCTGCAGATATCCTTCAGTTGTCTGGATAAAACTGATTCCGTTTGAAGCATTCTTTGATGCCTGATTCAAACCGCGTATCTGTGAGCGCATCTTTTCGGAAACTGCAAGTCCCGAAGCGTCGTCACCTGCACGGTTGATTCTTTCTCCTGAAGAGAGTTTTTCCATATCCTTCTGAAGAGATCCGTTTGTTACTCCCAGAGCGCGATTAGAAAACATTGCGGACATGTTGTGGTTGATAACCATAGTTTGTTCCTCCGTGGAATTGTAGAAAGACAGAATCCTTTCCGTCTTTTTGTAAAAGATTACATCTGAGTTACAAGGCTACATCTGCAATCTTTTACATGAAGAGTCTGACTGTTATCTTCATCGAAGTAGAGCGGTCATGGTTCTTCAATTTTTTTATCGGTACACGGAGCAGCAGACTTTAGTTTTTTTTTAGATTTTTTTCGGTTTTCTCGAATTATTTTTCCAGAAGTTCAGTTACTATCTTCTTTATTATTACCGAAGCCTTTCCCCTGTGACTTATGGCATTTTTCTGTTCTTCTGTAAGTTCTGCCGCGGTCTTTTTTAACTCTGGAAGGTAAAAAAGCGGGTCGTAGCCGAAGCCTCCTGTACCGCGGGATTGTTCTATTGTTTCTACAAGGGCACCTTCCATGGTTTCCTGAGCTACATAAAGTCTTTCAGAGCCAAGATAGAGTACCATTGCGCAGACATATCTGGCACTTCTGGGACCGTTGGGGTAGGTACCTGGGGGAAGAGGTTTTCCTGAAGAAAGTGCTTTGTTTGTCTGTTCGATGATAAACCTGTTCTGTTCACTCTGCGGCGTTTTTGTTCCGTCAGCTCGTCCTTTCGGAAAGTCGGGGCCTGCATATCTTGAAGAATAAATGCCGGGTATTCCGCCGAGTGCGTCTACGCATATTCCCGAGTCGTCTGCCAGAACGGGGGAGTGAACTATATTCCACAGGGCACGGGCCTTTATGAGGCTGTTTTCGTAAAAGGTTGTGCCTGTTTCTTCGGGGTCAAATTCAATTCCCTCGTCCTTTGGAATTACAATTGTGTGGTTCGGAAAAAGTTCCGACATCTCGCGTTTTTTATTCAGATTTCCTGTTGCCAAGTATATTTTCATGCGGGACAGAATACCATTTTAGCGATATGTTGTCTATGTTTTTGGCTGCCCTGCGGATTATGTACGAAATCTGCCTTTCATCCATTCCGGTTATTTGTGCTATGGCTTTGTTGCTTGGGGAAAAAAAGCATTTCTTTTTATTGAGCATTTCCAGTGAACGTTCCCATGTGCTATTCTTGTTTTCAATTTTTTTTGCAAGAAGTTCGCATTTGTATTTGTCTCCGCGTACTTTGAGTTTTTGAAGCATGTATTTCCTTCTGAAAAAAAATGCGCTGTTTCTCCTGAGTGTGAGCTTGTAAAGACTTTCCCGTTTTTCTTCCAGACTCTGGTGCGCTTTTGCAAGCATTCGGCAGAGTTCGGTACGTTTTATTCCAGTAATGAGGGCAACACGGTCGATCATCCTTTCGTTAAGGTACAGGCACGATTTAAGCGCCAGAATAAGAACAGCCATTTTCCTGTGTTTTCTTTCCTGAAGTTTTTTTGACAGAATAAGCCTGTATTTTATGGGTTGCCCTGATTTTGTATCATCATCCAGAAACAGCTCTTCTTTGACAAGTTCTTCAAGAGTGTGTTCGTCTGTTTCTGCATTTACTTCCAGGGAACTTTCGCTGCATTCGTACCGGTGTTTTTCTTCTTCATAATCCAGCCTGGAAATATCGTCAAAGCAGACTTCGCTGTCTTTTTTTCTGTAACTATGTTTTATCCGGTAGCGCATTGTATTTTTCAGTACCGTAAGAAAATAAGTCATAAAAGAACCTTCATGGCAGTTGTAGTTCCTGAGAATTTTTTCGAGTTTTGAGTGAAGGAAAATAAGGAATTCCGAAAATGAGTCTTCGTCAATCCATCCGAATCCAATGTAATTTTTGTTGACAAATACATATTCCATAAGTCTTGAGACTGTTTGTTCTGTTCCTGCAGTTCCGTTTGAAAAATCTTTGTAGATTTCTTCGATTTCTTTCATTTTTTGTTGCTCCGGTAAATTGGTTTTGACACCACCGTTGCCTGCAGTTTCCCGGTGAAGTCATGCTGAATTAATAGCAAATACCGTGCCAAGCCTTTAGAAATGTTGAAAATGGATAAAACAAGGCTGTTTATGCAAAAAAAATGCTGATTTATGAAAGTTTATACAGAAAGCCGTTTTTGTAACTGAAAAAACTAGTCAAAACTAGTTGAAATTTGACTAGTTTCAGTTAGTTTCTATTCAAAACTAGTTAAAAACTGATTAGTTTTAGTTAGTTTCTAGTCAAATCTAGTTAAAAATTGACTAGATTTGACTAGATTTTTTTAACGTAAGAGGCAGTGTTCAATGTGACAGAGCGTTCGTGTAGGAAACAGAACGTCGTTTGCGGTGACATGATGGGAACTGACGTTTTCGCGCTAGTGTGTGTGTGGGTGGGGAGAAGATGTTTTTTTTGGAAAATAATTTTAGAGGACTTTTGCGAATTCTTTAAGAATTGCAGGAACAAGGGTTTCTATTTTGCCTTCAGTGCTGGCACCTGCTGCGTTTTTGTGTCCGCCGCCGCCGAATTTTGCGGCAATGGCACTTACGTCACAGTCTTCACGGGAACGTAAACCAAGTGTGCATGAATGCTCTGTTTCCTGTCTTACAAAAAGTACGGCTTCTATTCCTTCTACATCAAGCATAAGGCTGTAAAGGGAGTCGCTGTCCCTTCCGTCCTGACCGTATTTTTTTGTATCTTCCATGGTTTCCCATGTGACTGCAAGTTTGCCGTTATAGTAGCGTTCTGCGCGTTCAAGCATAATGCCCAGAAGTTTTCTTGTATTCCAGGGTTTTCCGCCGGTCATCATCTGGTATGTTACTCTTGGGTTTGCACCGTCTTCTACGAGTCTTGCGGCTCCACGGAATACTTCGGCACTGTCTTCCTTAAGGAATTTAAAATAGCCGGTGTCAGTTGCAATTCCGAAGAAAAGGGTTTCTGCCTGTTCTTTGTTTGGTTTTCCTGCTACAGTTTCAAAAAGCTGCTGTACAAGACATGCTGCTGCAGGTGCCGTCGGGTCAATTATAGTGTTTTTACCGCTTGCGTCTGCAGTTTTGTGATGGTCGATTATAAAAGTGTCAAATCCCTTAAGGTCGCCGTCTATGTCACCAAGCCGTTCAAGTTCCGAACAGTCGGCAATGATAAGACCGCATTCATCCCTTTCACCCTGTGTCATAAAAGGAAGGGCAGAAGAAAACTTTTCGGAAAAACGCTTTATTTCGTTTCTTTTGAAAGGGCCGGCACTCAGAAGAATGTATGGCTTTTTAAGGTAATCCAGAATATATGAAATTCCCATGCAGCTGGAAATACAGTCCCCGTCAGGCTCTTTGTGTCCTGCAATAAGAAATGTTTTGTGCTGTTTAACAAAATCAAGAAAATTCTGTACTTTTTCCCTGCTGATGAGAGTCATATATTCCGCCTGAAGATTTTATTTAGAGATGTCCTTTAGTATTCTATTGAAAGAGTTTCTGCGTCTGCCCCGGAAACGGTGGTTCCGTTTGGAGCTACTCCCCAGACAGGATCATTTCTGTTGAGAGGAAGCGTCATGCGTACAAGAAGAAATTCTCCGTTCTTTTTGATTACTGTCATATAGGGGCTCAGTCCCTTGGGCTTGTTGCGGATGTCAAGTTTTCTTGGTGTCTGTGCTGACCAGGATTTTGGCACGATTGTTGTTCCGACTTTCATTCCCTGTTTTGCATACATGACAATATATGCGTCTTTGTGGTCGAGAACCTTGTAAATAAATACGTTCTGGTACGATAGGTCAGAAACGTTGTCTCCGTGGTCCCAAACCGGTTTTGCAGCCTGTGCGTCCTGTGCCATAACCGAAGCAGCCGTAAGTGCGGCTAGAATGACAGATATAAGGAATTTCTTCATGATTGCCTCCTGATTTTTCTATGCTTTAGATAAGAGCCAGCATTATGGCTTTTATCGTATGCTTTCTGTTTTCGGCCTGATCCCAAACTCTGCTTGCAGGTCCTTCAAACACTTCTTCTGTTACTTCCTGACCTGTTACGGCCGGCAGACAGTGAAGGAATATTGCGTTTTTCTTGCCTGTAGCCTTCATGAGTGCAGCGTTGACCTGATAGGGCTTGAGCAGCCTTGTGCGTTCTTCCTTGAGTGATTCTTCGCCCATGGAAACCCAGACATCAGTATAAAGACAATCGGCGCCTTTTACAACAGACTGGTCGTCAGAAATTGAAATTTTTGCTCCGGTGGCTGCTGCGAACGGTTCGCAGATTTTTATAATGTCCTGTGCCGGCTGCAGTTCCTTTGGTGCATATACAGAAAAGTTGATGCCGAATTTTGAACAGATGAGCATGAGTGAGCGGGCCATGTTGTTGCGTCCGTCACCGCAGAAACAGAGTGTAAGTCCCTTGAGAGTGCCGAACTGTTCCTTTAATGTCATTATGTCTGCAAGAACCTGGGTAGGGTGGTAGTCGTCCGTAAGGCCGTTTATTACCGGAATGCCCGAATACTGAGCCAGCTGTTCCACATGACTCTGCTTGAACCCGCGGAATTCAATTGCACTGAACATTCTGCCCAGAACCCTTGCCGTGTCCTTTACGCTTTCTTTTCCGCCAAGTTGGATATCCTGTGTTGACATAAAAACAGGGTGGCCGCCTTCTTCACCGAAAGATGTTTCAAATGAAGATCTTGTTCTTGTGGATCTTTTTTCAAATATGAGGGCAATTGTTTTTCCTACAAAGCGCTGGTGGATTTCGCCTGCATGTGATTCAGCCTTTACCTGGATTGCCCAGTCAAGAATCTGGCTTATTTCTTCACTTTTCCAGTCAATCCAGTTTAACAGACTTCTGCCTTTGAAAGGACTATCAAATTTTTCTGCTACCATAAAGTTTTTCCCCGGATCTGAAGCGATCCTCTGCTTTGTGAAATAAAAAACATTCAGAAGTATACTGACTGGCCTTTGCTTTGTCAAAGCAGGTCTTTTTGAAGGCAAGCCATTCTTCGCAAATAAAAAAAGCACCTTCTTGCGAAAGTGCTTTTATAGTGGCAAGTGGGATCGAACCACTGACATACGGAATATGAGTCCGTTGTTCTACCATCTGGACTATGCCACCGTTTGAATGATTGGATAATAACAGTTTGCACCGTTTGTGTCAACAGGAAAAGTCCAAAAACTTAAAAAATTTCTGAAGATTTTATCATATCTTTTATTTCTTCTTCTGATGCTGCCCTGCAGATTTCTGTTCCGTCGGAATCAGACAGAATAAGTGTCGGTGTAAGAATAATGCATTTTGAGGCTGCAAAGGTTCTTCCTGTTTTTGATGAGGCATCAACTTCTTTGAACTGAAGGCCGGCCTGCTTGAGCATTTCTTCTGCTTTGCGGCATTTGCTGCAGTTTTTCTGGGTAACAAGGGTAAGAATGCCTTTAGTCACTGTTTTTTGCCTCAAGACGGTTTACTTCATTTACAAATTCATCCAGGTCGTTAAAATGTTTGTAAACACTTGCAAATCTTATGTATGCGACTTTGTCTACATCGTGCAGTCTGTCAAGAACAAGTTCCCCCAGATCGGTGGTTGAAATTTCGCGCGTAGACTTGCCCTTTGTATAAGCCTGGTCTTCTATTTCATTTACAATCTGTTCAATCATTCCTGTAGAAACAGGACGTTTTTCAAGGGCTCTTTCTATTCCCTTCGAGAGTTTTTCAAGATCAAACGGTTCCCTGCGGCCGTCTCTCTTTATTACCATAAATGGTTTTTCTTCAATCCGTTCGTAGCTTGTAAAACGGTATCCGCAGCTTAGACATTCGCGTCTTCTTCTTATGCTTTCGCCGTTTGCCATTGTTCTGGACTCTATAACCTTGTCGTCAAGGCTTCCGCAGTATGGACAACGCATTTTGTACCTCGTAGATCAGGGTAGCCTATAAGGCCACCTTCCATAAAAAGTCAATGAGTAAATCTTCAGACACTTATTTTACTTGAGTTTTATATAACAATCAACCTGTGCTTTTGTGGCTTTCTTTTACTTCTTTTGACGCGCGGTTTTCTTTTGTTTGAGTCTCTGTACAGCTTCGTCTGCTTCTTTTTCAAGTGATTCGCTCGGGTAAAGGAGTGAGGCTGCCGCAGGGCGCAGTAAAAGTGCCAGAAGTGAAGTTGCTGCCGTCATTGCCGTGAAAATGAACGGTCCGGAACGGGCGGCCTGGGAAACAAGGCCTGTTCTGAAACATATGTACAGTGTAAGAAAAGCCATGGCATAACCTGCAGCTGATGCAAGTACTGTTCTGGCAAATCTTTTTGTGCTGAATTTTTTTTCTGTAACATAGGGCGTTCCTGCACCCAGTCCTGAAACAAATGCGGCTGTAAAGGCTGCAAGAACGCAGGCGCAGTAGTCCTGTGAAAAGAATTTCAGTCCCGTAAGCGTACCTGTTCCAAGGACTGGAAGGCCTGCGCACTGTAATATTACCAAAAGCCCCAGCGCACCGGACCCCGTAAGTCTTCCAAGAACTGCGGCAACAGTTACTGCCGCCGGAACAAGAAATTCCGTACCGTAAACAGGCTGTATTTTTGAAGCCAGTGCACAAAGTACTGCAGCACCTGCCGTGGCCGAACTTCTTGCGAATGTCATTTTTGCCGTCTGGTTCATTTTTTACTGTCCTTTTTTCCTATGGTTACCGTTATCTGTACAAAATGCGGCAGCGAAAGTTTTTTCTGTTCAAAAACGTTTTTTGCGGCTGACCATGCAAGGTACAAAAGAACTGCCGCCGCAGCAATGTACACAAGCCAGTCTCCTGCAACGGAATAAAGAGTCTTTGTGTATTTGTAGACGGGTACGCTGAATCCTACAGAAGCTTCTTCAAAAAGCGGAAGGTCTGCAATTATTTTGCCGTTAGGTGCAACTACCGCAGAATAGCCCGAGTTTGTGCATCTTACAAGAGTCGTCCTGTATTCAACGGAAAGAAAGCTTGCAATGATAAAATGCTGGTATTCGGCGGAGTCTGTCTTGGACCAAGAGTCGTTCGTAATGTTCATGAAGACTTCGCTTCCCATATTGTGCAGGCGACTGCTTACTGAGGGGAATGAGTCTTCAAAGCAGATTGGTGTTGTGAAACTTACAAAGTTTTTTGGGTTTTCGGCTTCGTTTACCGTGTATTCCTTTGTTTTTTTTGAGTTTGACCTTCCGTTTTTGTCCAGTTCAATTAACGATTCTTCTGGTCGGGCATAACTGAACGGTGCAGGCGTGTTTTTATTTTCCTTTATGGGAACTCTGAATAGCACGTACTGGAAGCCCGATGTAAGCCCCGAGTACATTCCCACTACGTCTTTCATGAATTTTTCCATAAGCGGGTTATCTGAATAAGGAATTTTTTCTGCAAAGGGAACCAGCTGTATCTTGCTGTAGTAACCCGAATACTTTCCGTCAGAGTCAAAAAGAATTGCGCTGTTTGCATATTTGTGCTTTTCCCTGTCAAAAGTCGTTGTTCCGCCTATGATGAAGGGAGTGTCTGTTTTTTTTATAAAGTCAGAAAGGCTTTCATCCTGCGGGAATGTTTCGTACCTGAATCTTGCGCCGGGGAATGTTTTTGAAAGAACGCCTTCGCTCCAGAGTACAAGGTCTGTTTCGAGTCCGCGGTCGGAAAAGCTTTTTATTCCTTCGAGCGTGAGTTTTTTTGAGATTTCTATCGATTTCTGTTCTCCGCCTTCCCACGGGTCAATGTTCTGCTGGACAATTACTGTGTTGAGTTTTTTTTCGGGAATGCGCGGCATAAAATACTGTACTGTTCCGTATGCAAAAACTGCCGCAAAGACAAGTGCCAGTGATTTTGCTTCGGTGCGGACTGTTCTGTGTTCCGTAATTGAAGTGACTGCTTCTGCGGCAAGGGATGATGAAAGTGCAAAAAGAAGCGTTATTCCCCAGACGCCTGTAAGGTCTGCTATCTGGATTACAGGTTTCAATGCATATGAAGACATGAAAAGTGTTCCCCACGGATAGCCGAGTGCTCCTGTTGACTTTATATATTCGTAGAGTGTCCAGACGGCAGAAAACCACAGCATTCTTTTTGTTGCGCCCGTTTTGTTTAAGCCGGAACATTCTGCCATTTTTTGTGTTTCTGTAAGAGAAGCGGGGTATGCGTGCATTATTATTCCCATTAAGGCGCCTTCAAAGGCTGTTCCCAGTGCGCTTGCCCCGAGTGTAAAGACTGCAAAACCGTGGAAATTTGCCAGCCAGTAGCTTGAAAGCAGGTGTGTCACAAGAATCTGCAGCCCCATGATATAAAAGGATTCTCTGTAACTTTTTGCCCGATATACGGCTATATATAGTGGAAGAAGGCAAAACAGTCCAAGAAGAGGGGATCCTGCGTTTGTTATTTCGTTGGATATAGACAGCGCTTCCATAAAAGCGGAAAAAATTGCGCAAAAAACTTGTAAAATAACTCGAATCATTATATTATTCTATTATCTTATATAGAAAAATTCAACATTGCTTTTTATGAATGTATTTTTAAAAGGTCGGGAAGGGGAATAGTATGGACGAAATTATCAGTGCCCACGAGGCTGAATATGGTGTAAAACCGGAATGCATTGCGAGTGCTCCGGGGCGCTTTCACCTTGTGGGTGAACATACATGGTTTTTCAAGGACAAGACGCTTTCAATGGCCGTTAATATCCCCGTTTATGTAGCGGTATCTTCAAGAAGCGATTCCAACTTTCGGTTTGAATTTGCACAACTCAAGGAACGCAAACGTTCTGCAATATCTACACTTAAGTTTAAGAAAGAAGACAAATGGGCAAATGCGGTAAAGGCTGTTCTCTACGGATTTTCTGCAGGCGGCTTTACTCTCAAGGGCATGAACTTTACCATTTGGTCAGAAACTCTCCCTTCTGCAGGCTTCGGAATAACAACCGCGGTAAAGGTAGCTTCTGCCTGGGCAATAAGGGAACTGTGCGGTTTCAGGTGCACGCAGGAACAGATGCTTCAGATTCTTGACCGCGCAAACAAGCTTTTTCTTGGTACAGACACACACCGCGCCGACAGTTATGCTGCCATTTATTCAAAGGAAAATTCACTGCTTCTTACTGACTATTCTTTAAATACCTTTGACATTATTCCGTTCAAGCTCAAGAACAGGTCTGTCATTCTTACTGACGCTCGTGTTCCCCGCATTGTGACATGGAACGAAGAAAGCCTGCAGCAGCCAGAAAACGTACTTCTTCTTGGTGAACTCAAGGAGCGCAAGGCAAATGTATACGGGGGCTGGCAGTATGAGGAAAACCACGCAGAAGTTAACGAAGTTCTGAGTGTTGTAAGCGAAGATACAAAACGCCGCCTTATATGCATAATGCAGGAACACAAAAATGTTCTTGATGCCGTTACAGCAATAAACAAGGCAGACTTTGCTTCTTTTGCGCGTGCCGTAAACAGAAGCCATGAAATAATGCGTGACATGTACGATATTTCATGCCCTGAAATTGACTGGATTCTTAAGCGCGTGCAGGAACTTGACGAAAACCCCGATGACTACCGCAACCCCGTAAACTGCGGGCGCATTACCGGCAAGGGATTCGGACGTTGTGTGTATACAATCATCAGGGACTGCGATATAGAAAAATACAGGGCAAAACTTGCTGAATACGAACGTATCTTCGGCTTTAAGCCCGAATGCCATATTGTAAAGCCGGCAAAGGGAGTCAGGCTTATATGAGAATCCTACTTACGAATGACGACGGAATAGACGCCAGGGGTATCTGCATTCTTGAAGAAGTCCTTTCTGAATCGCACGAAGTATGTGTAGTGGCTCCCTGTGCAAACCGTTCAGGTTCATCGTCATCAATAAGCATGTATTCCGACCAGAAACTTGTAAAAAAAAGTGAAAAAAAATTTTCCCTTGACGGAAGCCCCGTTGACTGTGTTATTTCTGCACTGCGCGGCGGGTATATCCCGTTTGTTCCGGAAGTTGTCATTTCGGGAATAAACAACGGTGCAAATCTTGGAACTGACATTATCTATTCGGGAACCTGCGGTGCTGCAAGACAGGCAAGCCTTTACGGGGTCCCGGGTCTGGCACTGAGCATTGACTTTTCATACGGCGAGTGTTCCTTTACCGGTTCACTTACAGAAGAATCAGAAAAAAAAGATTCTGCCTACCGTTCCCTTTCTTATTATGTCAGGGACAACATGCGCTCTCTTTTGCCTCTGTGCGGAACAAAGGACAGTCGCTCGGGGTCACTTGAGTGCTTTGTAAATGTAAATGCACCTTTTTCTGACGAGATACGCGGTACAAGGCAGGCTTCTGTCTGTTCAAGGGTATACGGTGACAGGGTAGACGTAAGTTGTGGCTGCGGTACACTTTACAGCAGCTGCCGCGGCGGCGGGAAAATTGCTTCTCTCGGGGATGCCTGCGGTGACGGAATTCTTGTGGAAAACGGGTTTGTTTCGGTAAGTGCTGTTTATGCGCAGCCTGTTGCCAAATATTTACCCTCGTTTTCTCTGAATTGACTTTATGGAGGCGCAGATGGCGGACTCAAATCTGATTGGCGAAGGAATAAATCTTTACAGACAGGGAAACTATACTGGAGCCCTGACATATTTTCTGTCACTTCCCGAAGACTGCGGTGTAAGTACCGTGAAACTTGCCTATTACCTTGGCCTGTGCTATGCAAAACTGGGCCGTTATGATGATTCGCTCCTCTACCTTGAGCAGGTTGTTACTTCTTCTGACATGGACGACAGCGAGTCCTCAGAAAGAATTCTGCAGTGCCGCTATCTTCTTGCTATAATATACTGTCTGAGCGGCCGCAAAAAGCTTGCAGACTTTGAACTAAACAAACTTCTGGAAACAGGATACAAAAAGGCTTCGGTCTATGCTTCAATGGCCTATGTTGCGTGGGAGCAGGGAGACTCTTCGGGCAGCAAGGAACTTTATACACGCGCTTTGGACGAAGATCCGCAGAACCCCACGGCTCTTAACGGACTTGGCTATGTGCTTGCCTGCGAGGGAACCGATCTTGCAAAGGCTCTGGGCTGCTGCAAGCGTGCAGTGGGTATGTGTCCCGAAAGTGCTGCCTGTCTGGACAGCCTTGGCTGGGTATACTACAGAATGGGGCTGTTCAGCGAAGCAAGAAAATTTCTGGAACGGGCACTCAAAATTGCCCCTGACAATGCTCTTATTTCTGAACATCTTAAGAGCGCGCAAAAGGATTACGAATGAGACGTTTTTTTTATTCAGTTATGGCTGGAGTCCTTGCCATTTCGACGGTTACCGCAGCTTTTTCACAGACAAATCTGACCGATACGGTAAGAAAGCCTCAAGATACAGTAAGGTCTGCAAATTCTGGTTTTGCAGAAGAGGAATTTCGCAGGGGAGTCCAAAGCTATTACCGCGGTGCATTTAACGAAAGTATTCTTGAGTTTGAAAAGGCACTTTCATATCTTCCCGGGGAACCGCTTATACTGGACTGGCTGGGAAAGGCCTATTACCGTTCAGGAATAGAAGGTGCGGCGTTGCAGCAGTGGAAATTTGCCGCGGATCTTGGCTACGGCGGAATGCTTCTCCAGAACAGAATAGAAATTGTAGGCGACAGGCGCATTGTAGACGGCGGTTACGGATTTACGCAGCGCTTTACAGAGTCGGGTTCGATTCCGCCGGTAGAAGGTGACATACTTATTTACAGACAGCCTGTTTCTTCACTGGCAAATTCTGACGGAAGCATCTGGGTTGTCGCTTACGGTTCCAACGAGCTTTTGAAATTTGATGTAAACGGCGTGGTTACAAGAAGACTGCGCGGGCCGCTAAACGGTTTTGACAGACCTATGGACATTATAAGGCTTACTGACGGTTCTCTTTTGGTAAGCGAAAGTGCAGGTGACAGGCTTGCACACTTGGACAGTGAAGGAAGTTTTCTTGGCTATTACGGAACAAAAGGCCGAGGTCCGGGGCAGGTTATTGGCCCGCAGTACCTGGCACAGGACAGCTTTGGCAATATTTACGTTACCGACTTTGGAAACGCACGTGTTGTTGTTTTTGACGCTGCAGGAACACCGCTGCTAGAATTCGGGCAGCAAAACGGGGCTTTCCGGGGCTTTAAGTCACCTACGGGAATTGCCTGCATTGAAGACAGAATTTTTGTTGCAGACAGCGTTTACGGCGCAATTTATGAATTTGACCGTGCAGGAAACTATATTGGAATTCTGGTAGAAGAAGGAACTTTTTTAAGACCGGAATGTCTTAAGAACTGGAACGGATATCTTCTTCTTACAGATTCAAATACCGTATCTACAGTAGATATTTCTACAGGTGCGGTTTACGAAAATGCCAGAACAGGAAACGCCGGATCGCTTATTACAAGTGCCGTGCCTGATGCAAACGGAAACCTCGTTGTAACTGACTTTAAGGCAGATGAAATTTATGTCATGGCAAAAATGAGCGAGCTTGTAGGCGGCTTCTTTGTTCAGATTGAACGCGCAGATGCTTCTGCCTTTCCCGAAGTTGTGCTTGAAGTGCGCGTGGAAAACCGCAAAAGACAGCAGGTTGTGGGGCTTAAAAAGGAAAATTTTCTTGTTACAGAAAAAAAGCGCCCCGTGCTCAATATGGAACTTACAGGTTCTGCTTCGAACAATGACGTGGCGGACATTACAATTCTTATTGACAGAAGTGAGGGCATGAGAGCTTCTGCTGCAAAAACAGAAACTGCCGTAAGGGAAATTGCCGCTTCCATGAATGGAAAAGGAAGTGTAAAAATAATTTCTTCGGGCAGTATTCCTGTAACAGAGTTTGAAGGCTCCCCTCTGGAACTGGCTGAATTTTCTGTTTTGTCCCTTAAGTGCCCGTATACTGACAAACCTGCTCTGGATCTTGGAATAAGGCTTGCTGCAAACGGACTTATCAATGCCGAGTGCAAGAGGGGAATTGTTTATGTTACCGAAGGAAAGTCGGGATTCGGATCGTTTGACAGATATGCTCTTTCTGATCTGACTGCTTTTCTGAACAACAATGCTGTTTCATTCAGTACCGTGCTTCTTTCTGAAGGAACGGCAGACAGCGGCATTTCTTATATTACAGACAGTACGCCTGGGAAAAGCTATTACGTTTACCGGAGTGAAGGACTTTCTGCCGTTGTGCGTGACATAACAGGAATTCCGTCTGGACTTTACCAGTTGAAGTATACGTCTTCTCTGCAGACCGAATACGGAAGAAAATATCTTCCTGTAGAAGTGGAAGCCTATCTTCTTAACCGTTCCGGCCGTGATGAGACAGGGTATTTTGCTCCGCTTCAATAAGCCTTGCCTTTCTTAGCTTTAAGGCAGGGTTTTTGCTTTCCATTTCAAAAATGGCTTTTTCTACAATGCTGAGTTTTTCATTTCTGGAATTAAAGAGTTCGCCCTGTGAGGGAAGGTCTTTGCTTTCTACTTTTTCGCATGCAATTCCCAGAAGCCTTATTCCGCGGCCGTCCTGGTATTTTTTTTGCAGCAGCCGCCGGCATCTCTCGTAAAGGTCATCTGCGTTTGCCACTGGGGAATCTGAAGTTTCCTGAACCGAAACTGTAGTAAAGTCTTCATAACGTATTTTAAGCGAAACTGTTTTTGAACGCACGCCGGCTCTGTGCATTCTCCAGATTACAGTCTGCGCAAGTTGCATAAGGGCTGTTTCTATTGTATATCTGTCGGTAAGGTCAAATTCGTATGTGGACTCTGCGCTGAGCGAGCGGTTTTGTGGATCATCGCCGAATTTCATTTCCTTGTTGCCGCGCATTGCATTGTAAAGAAAAGTTCCTGTGCAGTTTCCGAAAATCGTTGTAAGCGAAGCAAGACTTTTGTCCCTGAGCTGTGCGGTTGTACGTATGCCTGCATTTTTTATGTGCGCGATTGTTTTTGTTCCGGCTCCCCAGACTTTTTCGAGCGGAAGGGAAGTCATAAACTTTTCTTCATCACCGGACGGAATGAGCGTAAGGCCGTTTGGCTTTCTGAAGCCCGACGCAATCTTTGCAACATACATTGTAGAAGCAATTCCTATGCTTACCGTAAGGCCGGTTGCCTGCATTACACGCTCTTTTATTTTTGCTGCAAGAACTTGTGGCGGGCCAAAGAGCCGTTCGGTTCCGGTTGCGTCTATAAATGCTTCGTCAATTGACATCTGTATTACGGTGGGTGAATAGTCTGCAAAAATGTCCATTATTGTTTGAGAAACTTCTGAATAACGTTTCATGTTGCCGCGTACAAATACTGCATTGGGACAAAGACTTACGGCTTTAAAAAGAGGCATGGCCGAATGTACACCGAATCTGCGTGCTTCATACGAGGCTGTTGAAACTACTGCTCGTCTGTCACCGGGAAGTCCTCCTACAATTACAGGTTTTCCGCGGTATTCGGGATGATCATGCTGTTCAACCGAAGCAAAGAAAGCGTCCATGTCTATGTGCATAAAAACCGGAACTGTATTTTCACTCATTGCGGTTTCCTGTATCAAGAATTTTTGTTTCTGCTATTATGTAGTTTCTTTCACTCTGAATGTATGCGGTAATTATAACCTGTTCGCTTTTGTTTTTGTCTGTTGTGTAAACAATGTCAATTTTTTGCGGAGGAAAGTCAGGAATCTGTATTACGGCGTTTTCGTTGTTTTCTATGGAATAATTGTAGTTGCATTCATAAAGCGGAATAGTTTCGCGGGATTTTACGGTAACAGTATACCTGATAACATTTCTTGACGAAGTTATGCGCACGGTTTTTGTGTTCATGTCCATCAGGTCAGACTCTGTGATTTGTGCTTCAAAAGCATTTGTTCCGCTACTGTTGATTACAGCAGGAAGAGATGCTTTGTCTGTTGAAGAAGAAGAAGCTTTTGCGCAAAGAATTATAAATGCGATTAAAAGAACTGCCGCCGCCGTGTATGAAGCAACAGAAACTGCGCATTTTGAAAGAAGTGTTTTTTTGGGGTCGGATTTTTTGATTGCTTTAAGTGAAATTACTACGCGTGTCGTCTGGATAAGAATCGGGAACATGATTGAAGAAATAGTGACGTTTCCCCAGAAGCCGGTTTTCATTGTTTTTGCAAGGTTTTCATAATCTGAATAACGCAGGATATCGTACATAAATGATGCCAGCGGAATGACCAGCAGAACAAGACAGACAATATTTGCAGCAAGTGACTTGCGCTTTCTGAAAAAGAAAATGATGATATACTGAACAAAAAAAATGAACATAAACGACAAATCTGCTGCCGTCATGATAAAAATATTAAGCGCTGCAACTATAAGAATCTGGTAGCTTGTAGAAACCAGCGTGAGCCTTGTCCTGAATGCCAGCTGGTATACAAGAAAAATAGATGCAAGAAAAGTAACTGCAGTAATTTTTATTGCAAAGAAAAGCTGCGCCCCGGCATTAAACGCAGAAAGAGCTGCCTGAACAAGTATAAGAGCGACTGATGTACCCAGAATAAAAGCCGGAATAAAATACCACGTGCGGGAAAGTTCGCGCAGAAGTTTTTTGTTGCCTTCTGAATTTGTAAAAGAAGAAAAGCAGAGTGACAGAAGCGTTATGAATGCAAAGGCAATGAAGGTTGCCGCAAAGAAAAATTCGTCCGTCCATATTCCGTTTTTTCCTGTCGGAATATAACTGTAATGCCTGTCCCAAAGACCGCCCCTGCTGTCAGAAAAATCCTGAGCCAGTGTCTTTAATACCATAAGGTCGCTTTCTTCGTGTCCCAGATACAATCCGGCCGCAGGAATTCCGTGTTCAAGAAAAGCGGCAACCCTTTGGTTTTCTTTTATTGCCTTCTGTCTGTAAAGGTACATGAATGCAACGGGAAGCTTGGCACTTTTTTTGTAAGAAGCGCATGCAGCCTTTATTTTCTGCACAAGCCATTTTGGCGAAATATCACCGGCTCCGCCTGCCGTAATTGTTCCGTCATTATATTTTGAATCGGTAACAACAACTGAACAGATTTTGTCTGCTTCATAACATGACTGGGCAAACACACGGGTACCGCCGGAAACAGAAGGTTTTTGCGGAACAGTGTCATAGTCAGAGTCGGCAGAAAGCAGAATTACAGTCGTGAAGGGCAGTTTTTTTTGGGTAAGATAGTCTGCAAATTCAAAGATAAATTCCGGGGAAGCGGCAAAAAAGTCTTGGGTAAAGGCAAAATTGACCGTTGTTATTCTGTTTGTTGATACTTTGCTTTTGTCTGAAGGAATTTCTATGAGAATGTTTTCTTCAAATTCATCCTGTACCGTCGGAACTATGGGCTGAAGCTCGCAGTTAAAGTTTCTGCTGCTGATTGATTCATAGAATGACAGTGTGCGCGCGAAACTGCGTCTTTTTGCGGTTGCGGCTGTAAGTTGTGGCTGGCCCGCAAGGGAGGTGGCAATAAATAAAAGTGCGCCTAATAAACTGACTGTTTTTTTTGCAGGTAATGCGAGCATAATGTATAGTATAAAAAAATCTGATTTTCAGCAAGGATAGCGGGGCAAAGATTCCTTCGGAATGGCATGCAGCAATTACATAGAATTACAAAAGGGACTGTACATTTAGACAAATCTTGCTTATAATAGAAAATATATATAGGAGTTCGGCCCGGCAATGTGTGCGGAAAAAAAGAAATTTATATTGGATCTTCCGTTAAAGGTTATTCTTACAGAAGAAGGCACGTCCCATTTTCTTAGCCATAAGAAACAGTTGCTGAACCTTAGACTTGCAGATAATCGTTCCGCCCACGGAATCAGTATGGAGCATTTTTCACCCAGTTCCGTTCAAAGCATGATTCTGCTGGATTATATTTCTAAGATTGAAATTTCCATGCCGGAATTCGTAACCCACCGCCAGGAAGTTATGGATCTTTCCAAACTCATTGTTTTTTCTATACTTTACAAACAGTTTGACCGTGAAATTTTTGCCGCCCTTATTCAGTGTGATTGTGTAAGAAGACACAACCGCCTTAACCCGTCTTCACTTCTTGACGAAAAGACCCAGATTCCCGAAAAACACTTGCGGGCACAGCTTTCAATGAAAGACAATGTTATTCAGCAAGCGCGCCAGGCAATTCTGGATCCTGTCTGGAAAAGCATTATGGCAAACACCGACTATTCTCCTGAAGAAAAAAATATTTATCTTCTTATGACAGAAAAGTTCCTTAACCGTCTGAGCCTTATGAACTGGTATATTATAACAAAGTTTTATAAAGCCGACGGATTTTCCGAGATTGTTACAATGTTGCGTCAGGAACTTGCATCTTATATGAACAAGTCAAAGGTTGCCGAATATATTTCTGTTATGGTTATGGAACTTGCCCTTAACTGCGAAAACAACAACATCAGAAAAGAAACAAAAATTCTTTACCAGGGAATAGAAAATTCAGATACACTTATTTTTGATCCCGAAATCAGGGCAAAAATTGTTCAGGAACTCGAAAAAAAACATGAACTTGTGTTCCTTTCGTGGACTTTGGGAGGAGGTTCTACTGCAATAGGAAAGCAGGGGCTTCTGCAGATTACGCTTTACAACAAGGATGACGAGTTTCAGGAAGTCAAGGAAAATATAGAAAGTAAAATGGCCGCCAATTTAAGCAAAAAGTCCCTTATTGACTTTTATCGCCAGATGCCCGACGGTCAGGAAGGAACTGATCTTGGTCTTTACTATCTTTCTTATCTTGAAGATGCGTGCAAAAAGGTTAACGTCAAATTTGAATCTATTGTAAACCAGTCTTCTGCCAGTGACCTTACCGTTATTAACCTTAAATTTAACTTTTAATATATGAAGCATTTTCTAAGTCTGGCAGCCGTTTTCTGCGGAATTTGTGTTCTCGTGTCCTGTTCTAACAGTGTGCCTTCTGTTTCGTCTGTTTCTTCTAGTGTGGTGTTTGATTACGCTTCTGAAGATGCACAGCCGTCTGTAAGGCTTTCTTTATTTGCCCTTGCCGAAAGCGATTTTTTGAGGGCTTCAAAGATTAACGTTTACAATGAAAATACAGGCCTTGAATGGGAATGCAGTTCCTTAAGAAAAATTTCTGATGAAGGCAAAAACAACTGGGCAGGCTATTCCAATTTTGTATCTTCTGACGGTGTTCAGATTCCAAAGGGTCGGTATTCACTGGTTTATGAGGATGCTTCGGAGCGTGAATGTGAAGTTCCGTTTTATGTAAATTATGACAGTGCCCTGTATGAAAGTCGGCCTAAAGATTTTCCCGGGGTATTGAGCGGTAACAGAATGCAGCGGCTTGCCGTTTACGACAAAGACGGAATGTTGCTTTATTTTGGGGAACGCAAAAACAACTGGTCTGATGACAAAAAAATTCTTTTGGATTTTGCAAATGCAGACACTTTCAGAATATGCTGGCTTTATGCCGGGAATACCGTTATCTGCATGATGCCGTACCAGAGTTTAAAGTAGCATACACTTTTAATATTTTTCATAATGAAGATTCAGGAATAAATTTTTATAGGAGTTTAAATGCCTGCAGATTTTAATGATGAACAGAACTTCGCAGAAAGCAGCGATGTTCCTCAGACAGATGATCCTGTTCCGGTTGCGGGAAAGGAAGACGGTGTATCACTTTTTCGCCGTACAATAAAAACTTATGTAATCCGTGCAGGACGCATGACAGAAAGCGAGCGACGCAGTTATGACGAACTGCATCAGGTCTGGTGCGTACCTTTTGAGCACAGAACACTTAACTTTACCGAGTTGTTCAATAACACAAATCCCGTTATAATGGAAATTGGCTTTGGCATGGGACAGGCTACCGCACAGATTGCACAGGATAACCCTGGAATGAATTACATTGGCAGTGAAGTGCATGTTCCGGGAGTAGGCCGTCTTTTGAGTGACATAAAGAAAAGACAGCTCAAAAATCTTTACATAATAGAATACGATGCACTCGAAATTTTAAGGACAATGATTCCCGACGACTCGATTGCAGGCTTTCATGTATTCTTTGCCGATCCCTGGCCTAAAAAGAAGCACCACAAAAGACGCCTTATGCAGCGACCCAATACAGATCTTCTTGTAAGCAAACTTTCGCCCGGCGGATACATTTATTTTGCAACCGACTGGGAAGAATATGCCGAAAACGCACTTGAAGAACTGGAGTCAACACCGGGACTCCATAACAAATACGAAAAATTTGCCCCGCACCAGCAATGGCGCCCAAGGACAAAATTTGAACAGAAGGGAATAGATGCCGGCCGTGAAATTTTTGAGCTATATTTTGTAAAGGACGACCCGGATCATTCCGATATGCCGCAGGAAAACAGGAGCCTTTAATATGGATCTTTTTGATATTGCAGAAGCAGAAGAAAAAAACAAACGCATTAAGTATCTTGTGCCTCTGATAAAAAAATATCAGAAATCATATTATGACGGTGAAGGTGAAGTGTCAGATGCAGAATTTGATGCGCTCTGGGATGAACTCAAAAGCCTTGACCCGTCAAATCCTGTTCTTCAGAAAGTGGGTGCAGACAGCGCAAACTTTGAAAAAGCCCTTCATGTCATGCCAATGGGAAGCCAGGCAAAAGCAGCCTCACCAGAGGAATTTCTTGAGTGGGCGCAGAAACACGTTTACCCTGAATATCTTGTTGAATATAAACTTGACGGTGCCAGCCTTGAACTTCAGTATGAAAAAGGCCGTCTTGTAAGAGCCGTAACGCGCGGTGATGGTACAACAGGCGATGTAATTACACAGAATGCCATAAAGATGAGCGGTGTTCTAAAAGAAATTTATTCTGATAAAGGAAAACCCGTTGACTTTACAGGTGGTGTGCGCGGCGAAGTTATAATGACCCATGCTGTTCACAAAGAAAAATTTTCTGACAAAGCCAACTGCAGGAACGCTGCCAACGGTCTTATGAAACGAAAAGACGGCAACGGCTGCGAAAACCTTACTTTAATAACATACGATGTCTGGGCAACAGAAGGAAACCAGCCCTTTACAGACGAAGAGTCAAAGATAAACTGGCTTGTTTCATGCGGTTTCAATTCTGTTCCGCTCAAAATATGCCGTTCTCCTTCAGAAGTAATAGAATACCGCGCCGAAGTTATGGAACTGCGGCCTTCTCTGGAATATGACATTGACGGTCTTGTAATAAAAGAGCGCACGGTAAACCACGAAGACGCAAGCCGTGCAAGACCCGACAGGCAGATTGCATTTAAATTCAGTCTGGAAGAAGCAGTATCTATTGTACGCTCTGTGGAATGGAACGAAGCGGGTGCCACATACACGCCGGTTGCAGTTTTTGATCCGGTAGACCTTAACGGAACAACCGTCCGCCGCGCAAGTCTTGTAAACCCCAATCTTATTCGCTCGCTGGGACTCAAAATAGGAAGCCACGTTGTTGTTGTAAAGCGCGGCGAAATTATTCCAAAGATAGAGTCTGTCGTACAGGAGGCCGGCGTTCAGTCTTTAAGGGACATAGAGTTTCCTGTAAAGTGTTCTTCATGCGGAACAGAACTTGTAGACGAAGGAACAAGACTTTACTGTCCGCAAAAATCGTGCCCAAAACGCATTCTGCACCGCCTTTTAAAATGGGTTTCGGTAATAGACATACGCGATTTGGGAGAAACACTTGTAAAGTCTCTCTTTGAAAGTGGAACAGTCAGGTCTGTGAGTGATATTTACAAACTTGACGAACAAACACTTGCGCCGTTTTTCCTTAATGAAGAAAGCTTAAGTCAGGAAAAAAAGTCTTTAGGCGCGCATAAAGTTGCCCTTTCTATACAAAACCACAGAACGGTTACGCTCCAGAAATTTATTGCCGGCTTTGACATAGAGGGAATAGGCGAGACTGTTGTAGAAAAACTTATAGACGCCGGTTTTGACACTTTTGAAAAAATTACTGCAGCCACAGCAGAACAGATTGCCGGTGTTTACGGCTTTGCAGAAATTCTTGCCGCAACCTTTGTTGAGGGAATGAAAGAAAATGAAGATGAAATGCGCTCCCTGCTTGAGGGCGGAACAATAGAAATTTTAAGCACAAAGAGCGGGCCTCTTGCAGGAAAATCCTTCTGTTTTACTGGAGAACTTTATGCTTTAAAGAGAGCCGACGCGCAGAATATGGTAAAAGCTGCAGGTGGTTCTGTAAAATCTTCTGTTGTTAAAGGACTAGACTATCTTGTAACAAACGACACTTCGAGCGGTTCATCCAAAAACCTTAAAGCCGCAAAACTTGGAATTCCTGTAATTGATGAAAAGGAATTTCTTGCAATGGTAGGAAAATGAAAATAAAAACAAGAGACAGTGCCGTTCATATTATTGCAGCCTCTGTTCTTGCAGTATTTTTTATTGCCGTCCTTGTGTTTGCATACAAATATTTTATCTGTTATTATGCAGCTTCCAATCTTGAGTCATCCCTGTACTATGACTGCGCAAAAGTGCTGGTTTACGGGTCGGGTGATGATTCTGTAAGTGCTTCAATAACATTTACAGACAGCGACTCAAACATTGTGGCAGAATTTGAACGCTCGTGGAATGCGCCTTCTGTTTCTGTAGATTTTGCCTGCGTTACATTCCTTGGAAAAAAATCTTATTTTCCGTACAGAATATATGCGTCAGACAGTCCCGGTGTAAATTCAGGCGTAATGTTAAGAAAACACCTGTTTTCAAAAGGACGCTTTGAACTTCTTGGAAGCAGTTGGACTGATGAACAAAAAAAATATGCGGGAATGCTTGCAGATTTTGCACTTACTCCCGCATTTTCTATTTTTTCATCACACCTTTCGTATTATTCCGTAAACCTTGGCGGCTGTGTTCCGGGTAAAGAATACAGACTTTTTGTAGGAAGCCGCGGGCCTGGGATTTCTGCCTACTGAAGGCTTTCAAAGGCAAAATTGTTCAAAAAGAAATCAGGGCTAACGGCTGCCATATTGAGCCTTACTTCCCAGTGAAGATGAGGCCCTGTTGCAAGTCCCGTAGAACCGCTCAGCCCAATAAGATCTCCCTGTTTAACGGTGTCGCCTTCTTTTACATTAAGCGAACTCATGTGGTAGTAAAGGCTGTAAAGCCCCGGAAGATGTTCTATTACAACGCTCCAGCCCGTAGAAATTCTGAACTTGGCAAGAACAACTTTTCCGGCTGCACATGAAAGAACATTTGTTCCTTCGGGAATGCCGTAGTCTATGCCGTTGTGAAGGCTTGTTGAAGATTTACCGTTTGTATAGGCATAAACGCGCCTGTCTGCAAAAAATGATGTTCTTCTTGTTGAATCAGTCGGGGCGGCAAACGAAGTTGTCTGGTAAACGGACTGCATATCTGTTGTGGCAAGAATGTCATTGAGTTCTGCTATCTGCCTCATGCGTTCGGGACTTGTGTCTGTTTTGATCATCGTGTTGTTTTCGTCAAGGTCCAGAGTTTCGCTAACAAAAGTTTTTGGTTCAATTTTGACTGGAAGGCTGAACTCATACTTTTTCTGGCCGTAAAGACTGTATGTTATTTTAACGGAATATTTTTCTTCGCTGTCAAGCCACGACGAAAGCGGAATCCCAGAGAGCATTGTCAGAACCGTGCGCGAACTGCTTTTCGGAAGCTGGTAGAACTGTGACTGCGAAAGTTTATTTTCACCTGCAAAAAATTCCATAGAAGCTTCTGTCGAGCCGAATTCGGTGCGGGAAACTTTGTTTTTGCGGCTGGTCTGCGTAAATTTCATTCTTACAAAAACAGCATCTCCAGGACACGCGCTGTCATTGTAGCTGAGTTCAATGCTGTAGTCTTCGCCTTCGAAAACCGCTTCTTTTGAAAATGCGCATGCAATTCCCGCTATAAAAACTGCCACAAAGAGCGCTGCTTTTTTTATACAAAATCTCATATTGTCCCCCGGTTTATTCATTTTAGAGATTGTCACTTTTTTTAATATCCACAAGATTTATCTGCGGAGTTTCTATTCTGTTGAACACATTGCGTTCGACCCTAAAAATAAAGTCAACCCTGTCGCCAACGTTAAAGTCCCTTCCAAGCCGCTCGCCTTCGTTCCAGAAGATGCACGGCCATTTGTATTTGCCGCAGTCGACTGTAATTTTCAGATGCATTTTTTCGCCTTTTCCCATGCGCTGGCCCGAAGCAACCCTTATGTTTTTTGCCATAAAAAGCAGCTGCGGGTTTTCTTCACCGTACGGCTCGAATCTGTCAGAAATATCAAGAAGGGCAGGTGTAAGGTATTGGGCCGGAATTTCTGCATCTATGTCACCGCCAGTATCTTTTGTGTCACCGAGTTTAATTTCTGAAGAAAGGGTTTTTATTCTTTCTTCGAATTCTGCAAGCCGTTCCCTTTTAAAGCTGAATCCTGCTGCAAAATTGTGCCCGCCGTGATTTATAAAAAGATCGTCCATTTTGTTAAGAAACTGCGTTACATCATAATCACGGCAACTTCTCATTGAACCGATTGCAATTCCGTCTACAATAGTAACAGCCATGGCAGGAACATTGTATGTAGAAACAAGACGTCCTGCAAGAATTCCGCTTACGCCCCTGTTTATTCTTTCATCTATTACGACACAAAGTTTGTTGCTGTGAAGGGGAATTGACGCTTTTGCCTGAATGCCGGCATAGTTCCACGCGTCTACACAAAGCTGCTTGCGTTCTGCGTTAAGTTCAATAATCTGTTTTGCGGTTTCTAGGCGTTCATTCTGACTGTCTGTAATAAAAAGTTTTGCCGCAAGTTCCGGCTGGCCAAGTCTTCCTGCTGCGTTAAGGTGTGCTACAACAACCCAGCTTAAGTCAATTGAATTAATGCGTTTGCCGGTAAGATTGAGTTCTGCCATAAGTTCACGCAGACCCGGTCTTATTCTTCCCGAATTGATTGACTTGAGGCCGTTTTTTACGAAGATTCTGTTTTCGTTTTTCATGGGCATAATGTCTGCAAGAGCCGCCAGTGCCACAAGCTGCAGATCTTTTTCTTCGGCCTGTGCAAAGGAAGGAAAATCTTTTGCAAGCGACTTCTGTACCCATGTTACAAAAATATTGTAAAAACCGCCTATTTCTGTTGGCTCGTGGTCGCCGTACTTTGCCATTTTTGACATGCCCTTAAGCTGGGTAAGTGTCATTGACGCAAATTTTGGAAAAAGTTTAGCCGCCTCTTCCCTTATGTCTACCAGGTTGAACTGCGCACCGTCACCAAAAAGAGACTGCAAATCCTGTGACAAAGATTTTGCATCCCATGCCAGAAGAAGTTGCCCCTGTAAATAGGAAGGAAGATTTGTGTCAGAAAGAGAAGCCGTGTTTTGGTCAATGGTTTGTGTAAGGCGGCTTACCGGAACAAGATTGCGCACTTTGACGCATTCTACGGCAGAATTTTCTTTATTTACGTTAAGAAGTGTAACATCCTGCTTGTACCAGCTGCTTTGGCTAAAGCGGATTGCGCTTACAAGTTTATATACAACCGCGCAGCCCGAAATGTCGGGGAACGGGTAGCCTGAATTTTCTGTCTTTGGGTCAATGATTATGGCCGGTGAGGGCAGTGTCTCTGGAGCATTGTGATGGTCAACAACAATTACGTCCAGTCCAAGTTCTGCAGCTTTTGCAATTTCTGCGTTGTTCGAGATTCCACAGTCCACGGTAATAATGAGCGAACCGTAATTTGCCGCAAATTCTTCTACAGCCTGCATTGAAAGTCCGTAAGCATCATCGCCGCCCGGCAGTTTGTAAGAAACATCAATTCCCATAGAAGAAAGACAGTCGTACAAAACAGTAGTAGAAGTAACGCCGTCTACGTCCCTGTCTCCAAAGATAAGAACCTTTTCGTTTTCTTCCTTTGCGTCAAGAATTCTGTCTACGGCATCTTCCATGGCGGCAAACATAAAGGGACTGTGCTGAAACCGCAAATCGTCTTCTATATAATAGAGAATATCGCGGCCGCCCGTTATTCCCCTTCTGACCATTATGCTGGCAGTGATGGGGTCAAGTGAATATTTTTTAGAAACAGATTCTACCTGAGTTTTTGAAATTTGTTTTTTGAACCATTCAGACACTATTTTATTTCCTTTAATATCAATTTGTTTTGTGTAATTGTTGTTTTTGAATATGAAACGGCTTTTTTAAGGGCTGCAACGCCTTCTTCAAGGGATTTTTCATCCTTTGCGTAAACGTCCATAATTTTTTGACCCGCTTTAACGGCTTCACCCTGAACTTTTGAAAGAATTATTCCAGAGTCGGCATCTACCTTGTCAGAAGTTTTGTTTCTTCCGACGCCAAGATTAATGCATGCAATTCCCGTTTTGTAAGCGTCTATTTTAAGGTAACCGTCACTTTCTGCATTAAGCTGTGCGTGGAAAGGAGAACGGCGTTTACCCTGCTGTTCAAGAAGTTTTTTGCTGTCACCGCCCTGGTCATCTACGTTTTTAAGGAATTTTTCAAGTGCACGGCCGGAATTTACTGCTTGTTTGCAAAGTTCAAGTCCTTCTTCTATAGAAGAAACTTTTCCTGCAAGAAGTGCCATGCGTGAAGCTAGAGCGTATGTAAGTTCCATTACGTCTTTGGGCCCGTTACCCTGAAGGCATTCAAGCGACTCTTCGATTTCGAGGTAGTTGCCGGTTTTTAGACCAAGCGGGGTTTCCATGTCTGTAAGAAGCGCCACGGCTTTTTTGCCCATAGCCTGCGCAGTTTTTACAAGGGAAGTGGCAAGATTTTCTGCAGCAGCCGGTGTTTTCATGAATGCACCCGAACCATATTTTACGTCAAAAACAAGAGCGTCACTTCCTTCTGCGACTTTTTTTGAAAGAATGCTTGCTGTAATCAAAGGAATGCTTTCTACGGTACCGGTCACGTCCCTGAGCGCATACATAAGACGGTCAGCCGGAACAATTTTCTGCGTCTGGCCGGTCATGGCGTAACCGTTCTGTGCAATGAGCTGTTCAAACTCTTGTGGCGAAAGGGCAACTTTGTAACCGGTAATTGACTCCAGCTTGTCCAAAGTGCCGCCTGTGTGTCCCAAACCCCGGCCGCTCATCATGGGAATTTGTACTCCAAGACATGCTGCAATTGGCGCAAGCGGAATACTTATTTTGTCTCCTACACCGCCGGTTGAATGTTTGTCTACAAAAGGTCCTTTAAGACCAAGACTTTCCTTGCCGTGAAGGTTTATAATTTCTCCTGAATGAAGCATGCAGTCGGTAAGGGCAGCAGTTTCTTCAAAAGACATTCCGTTAAAATATATTGCCATAAGAAAAGCAGACATCTGGTAGTCGGGAATTGTCTTTGCAACATAACCGTCTACCATAAATTGAATTTCTTCTTTTGTAAGGGGTTGCGGAGTGGGGTTTCCTCTTTTTTTTATGATAATGTCAGCAGCTCTCATGACCCGTAACCTCCTGTTTTTTTTATAAGACTTAATTTGAAGACTTTATTATAGCACATTATGCCTTTGTTTTCTATAATAAATGCATTTCTACAAGATTCTGGCTCCGGTTTCGAGTGTACGCAGTTTTGTTCCAGAGGCTTTTTCTATTAGATAGAAGACAAGACGCTTCATCTGGTAAAGGCTTTCTTCTTTTATTTTAATCTGCCGTACTTTCCCTGGGGCAAGTTCATTTACTGCTGCAAGATAGGTGAGTGCATCGCCGTCTGCATAAATTGTTTTTGATTCTGCATGGGAAGTACAGTCTTTGCATATAAAGGAAGAAAGTTCGGGGGAATAATAGGAGAGTGCATTTTTTGCAAGAAGATTTGCACCGCATGAAGCGCATTCATGAAGAGGTGGCTGTACTCCAAGTAGTCCCAGGTAGCGCCACAAAAAGCGTATTGTTCCAAGCCGCGCACCGTCTTCGTCACTTGCGTCTGTTCCGTCTGCAAAGGCCGTAAGAAGGCGGAATGTCTGGACACTGTCCCCGGCGCATTTTGTTGTTATTGCAAGTTCGCATGCAAGGTTTACGGCCCAGAGTTTGTAAAGGCTTGTTCTTAAAGAAAGATGGCAGTTTTTTGCGTCAAAGTCGGTAATCTTTTTTGAATGCCGCGCCTCATCGTTGTAGATGTACATTGTTCCGCTGTTAAAGGGCTGAACCATTGCGCGCAGTCTGCTTTTTGGGCCGCCGTAAAGTGTTGCATAAAAAATACCCAGGTCAGGTGAAAGCGCGCGCACACTGCGGTTGTTTTCACCCTGCGCCGTAACGCTCAGAATAATTGCCTGTGTTTTTAAATTGCGCTCACCCATGATTTAATAGTAATATTTTTGGAGCGCAACGGCAACTGGAATCTTAAGGGAAAGACTATGGTATTTTGAAGTAAAAACCATTGAAAAGTAATATGAATCGTGTTATTCTTAAGTAAGAAATTCTTACTTTTGGAGGTTGATATGGGTGTAGAGGTTTTAACAGTTTCATCAAAAGGCCAGATTGTACTTCCAGTCAAAATGAGAAGAACTATTGGTATTACAGATGGTGATAAACTTGCAGCCTTTGCTTCTGACGATGGAGTAATAATGCTTAAGGTCGTAAAGGTTCCGACTGTTCAGGATTTTAAGGTACGCCTGGACGAAGCCAAAGATTGGGCTGAATCTGTCGGTTATAAAGAAGAAGATATCAGTGATATTATCAAATCTGTAAGGCTGGCAAAGCGTGAAAATAGTAATTGACACTAATGTGGTTATATCCGGAACTTTCTTTGGAGGTAATCCAAGGAAAATTCTTGAATCTGTAGTATCACATGATTTGGATGCCTCTGCCACAACAGAAATTATTGATGAATATCAGGAAATCGTTGACGAGATGATTGTACGAAAACAAGGTCATCTTCGTAAAGATTTGCTGGTTCCTTTTATCAATAGTCTTGATTTGATTGAACCTGTTACAACAACTGATGTTTGCCGGGATCTGGATGACAACAAGTTTCTCTCGTGTGCCAAAGATTCTGATTCTCTTTATATTGTTAGTGGCGATAAAGATTTACTTGAGTTGCATACATTTGAAGGTATTCAAATAATTACCGCAAAGAATTTTGTGGAAATGTATCTGAATACTTGAAAATAGTTTTTCGTGCAGTGTTAAGTACAAAATTGACAGAATAAAACAGATTTGGTATATTGAATGAAGGAAATGCCCGAGCATTTGGTCATCTCCACTATGTACGATAAGCCGTCCAAGCTTCGAAAACTAATGGGCGGCTATTTTTTTACTCTTTACTTTTTAAGGTAGGTGAGTATTGCTATAACTGTGGTAATTATTGTGGCAACGCAGGTTACCAGTGAAATAACTACTTCTATAGTCATAGACAAGCCTCCCAAAATCAAATTTCGGTAAAAACCGATTGAGTATGGGAGATAACCGCCTGTTCAGGCATTTCCTATATATTAAATATAACATATTTTAATAAGTTTGCAAAGTGGTTTTGCTGCATGGGTTCTCGCTTACACTCGGGGGATTACTCTTTTTAGAGGTAATGCGACGCTACGCACTTGCAACCGCCTTAATATGGATATTGAATAAACTGATATTTTTGAGTATTCTAAGAGAAAAACATGATTGAACACATTTATATTGATAATTTTAAGGCTTTTAATGAAGCTAACATATACTTTTCTCCCGTAAATATTATTGTAGGAAATAATGGTGCCGGGAAAAGTACGCTTCTGCAGATTTTAAGTTTTTTATCATCAGTGACGCATGAAGATTTTTCCAGTGTTCTAAGCAGAAGACAGCTTAAGGTGGAAAATATCAGATCAAAACTTAGTACAAAAAAAAAGATTAAGTTTGTAACCGATTTTAGTTTGGATGTAGACGGGAAAAATAAAAAACTCCGATGGGGACTTTATCTTACTCCAAACAGTGGTAAAAATATCCTAGAGTTGACAGAAGAGTGGGTAGAGGATAATCCAGATGTATACGCTTCTGGAAAAGATTATCTGCGCTTTAAATTTGCTTCAAAAGAAGCATACAGACTTAAAAAAAGTGGAGAGACGGAAAACATTACTGTATTTAATTACACTTCATCAATTCTTAAACTTATAGATACAGACAATAATGACTTTCCTGAACTTGCATCTGTTAAAAGATTTTTAGATTACTCATATTCATATGACCTGCTTAATCCTGATGAAATGAGAAAAAGTGGACGCGGAACAGCGGAAATGATTGGTGAAAAAGGAAGATTTTTAACTTCCTTTATAAAAGGACTTTCCGAAACTCAAAAGGCAGATTTAAACAAACGGGTTAACATTCTTACAAATACAATAAAGGAAGTAGAAACAAAAACATCAGGACAGCCGGGCTGGACTACAATTGTTACGACAGAAAATTACGGCGGAAAGAATATAAAATTTGATTCAAAAGACATTAGTGACGGAGATTTAAGGCTTATTGCCTTTGCTTCTTTGGCAGAAGTAGAAAGTTCACAGGGCTTTATTTTGCTGGATGAAATAGAGAATGGCATAAATACTCAAAAAGCAAAACTCCTTATGGAATGGCTTTTGAATTATTCAGACAAATATAATAAACAAATGTTTGTTACGACCCACAGTACAGTTTTTGTTGATTATGTTCCGTCGGAAAGTATTTCTTATATTTACAGAAATAAAGATAATGGTTGGGTAGTTTGTGAAAAATTATTTGAAACAGATGCCATGAAAAATAAGCTTGAAGACTTTTATCCCGGTGAAGTTCTATTAAATATGAATGAAAGTCAGATAATTGATGCTCTGCTTAAAAAGGACTAAAAATGACAGTTGTAATTACAGGAGAAGGTGTAACTGATTATGGCTGGAAAGATTTTGGAAGCGATGTTTGGAATGAAGGTTCTGCGGCAGTCTTATTAAAAAGGGTGGTTTCTGAATATACTAAAGAAGATGTAGAACTTGCTTTTGTTGATAAAAACGAATTAAAAAAAGAAAACAGACCAAAGAAATATCAGCGACACATTACAAATCTTGAGGGCAGAGGAATTCCCTGTTTTTTCTTTCTGAATTTGGTAAAAGAAAAGTATAAAGAGACAAAAGTTTTGCCTGTTTTTTATACGGATGCGGATAAAGAAAGAAAAATAGATAGAAAAACAGAAAGCGGCTGCAAAAAGTTACTGGAAGAAAGATATAATCAGATTGAAAAAGCTGTGTTAAATGCTGGTTATGATTGTATTCCCATGGTTCTTGTAAAGATGATAGAAAACTGGATGATGGGAGACGGGAAAGCCATACAGAAAGTGTTTGGAGAGATTCCAAAAGGGCTGCCTGCAAAACCAGAACTGGTCTGGGGAACAGAAGACGACCCAAACAGTGACTATCCAAAAAATCTTTTAGACAGGCTTTTTAAATCAGTAAATAATGGTATAGAAGTTAAGATGCAAAGAGAAGTTTTTGCTGAAATTGCAGAAAAAATAGACTTAAAAACAGAAAGAAAGACATGTTATATAAGTTTTGACAGCTTTTGCAGGAAGATAGAAAAATACTTTGAAGGCGCTAGTCACAAAATGACAGAATAAGATAGATTTGGTATATTGAATGAAGGAAATGCCCGAGCATTTGGTCATCTCCACTATGGATTATAAGCCGTCCAAAGCGTCGAAAACTAATGGGCGGCTATTTTTTTTTACTTTCATAAAAAGTCAATTAGTTTTTTTGCATGGGTTCTCGCTTTCGCTCGGGGGATTACTCTTTTTAGAGGTAATGCGACGCTACGCACTTGCTTGCGTCTTATGTTTTTATAGTGAACATTTTTTTTGTAAACAACTTGACGGCACTCTTTTACAATAGTATAATCTTTTTTACATTAGTTGTAACTGTTTACGAGGGGCGATGTTGGCCCATAAATAAGTACTTCGATCCGGTGTCTTGTTCTGCAGATGAGAGAGCTGCAGATGGTATGGAAGCCATGCTTACCAGAAAGGGCGAAAGCGTAGGATTGGGGGAATGTAAACGGTGGCTCTGGAATAATTCTCCTTTTTTTTGGATTTTCTATTAATGTTATTGCAGATTTTGAACGGAACTATGTAAACCCACTGTTTAAAACAAAAGTAAAAAAATTGTATTGCATTTATAGTTTTACGGATTATATAGTATAATAGAACTAATCAATATGAATGAAAAAGCAATTCAAAAAAATTCTTCAATGCTTCCTAAAAACCCCATAGTTTCTGTTGATGTTGGTCAGCATGAATGTTGGAGTGCACAGTCACTCCACTTAAAAGGACAGAAAGGAAGAATCCTTATTGGCGGTGGGTATGGCTGTATGGGATGTGGTCTCCCTTGGGCAATTGGAGGTTCGGTTTCATTAAAAGCAGAAGGCAAAGATAATACCGTTTACTGCATAGTTGGTGACGGTGGTCTTCAAATGAATATACAGGAATTTGAAACTGTAGCCCGTGAAAAACTTCCGATTAAAATTCTTGTAATGAACAATAAAGTGCTTGGCAAAATTTGGGAAACTCAGCATAAACAGCATGGAGGCAGATTTGCAGAAACAGCAGAATCCGGTGGCTACACAGTTCCGGATTTTGAAAAAGTAGCCCAGGCTTACGGTATAAAAGCTGTAACACTTTCTTCTTATAAAGAATTAGATAAATATAATGGCTGGTTACAAGATAAAGAGCCATGCTTATTAAATATCATGCTACCGATAGGAACAGAGTTGTCTCCAAAAATTGACTTTGTTACCGGCATTATGAAACCGGACGTTAGTATGAATGTAAAAAAACAAATAATAGAAATATTAGGAGGAAGTTTATCGTAAGTATAAACTTCTGTTAAAAAGGTAGTAAGAAAAATGTCTTCAACAACAAAAATTGCAAAAAATACCTTATTGCTCTATTTTCGCCAGATTTTAATAATGCTGGTATCTCTTTATACCGTTCGTATTGTTTTAAATACATTAGGTGAAACTGATTATGGTGTTTATAATGTTGTTGCGGGTGTAGTAGTTTTATTTACATTTATTAATAGTGCTTTGGCGACAGCATCTCAAAGATTTTTTAGTTTTTCTTTAGGTAAGAATGATAAAAATGGACTAAGAAATTATTTTTCACTTTCTTTTTTTATAATACTTATATTTATAGTTTTAATTACAATTTTTGCTGAAGTCGGGGGTACTTGGTTTATTTTAAAAAAAATGAATGTTCCTGAAAATAGAAGAGGAATAGCATTAATAGTACTTCAGTTTTCTGTAATTGCAACTGCATTTAATTCATTACGCATTCCATATAATGCAATGATAATTTCATATGAAAAAATGAGTTTTTTTGCTTGGATTAGTATATTGGAGTCCGTATTAAAGTTAGGAACTGCTTTTATATTAAAAATTGTACCTTTTGATAAGTTAGTTTCATACTCTGCATTAATAGCACTTGTTTCTATAGTTATATTTTTATTTTATCTTTTTTATTCGCTCAAGAATTTTAAGGAATGTAAACTTAAGAAATTTTATGATAAGCAATCTGTAAAAGAACTTGTAGGATTTTCTGGTTGGAGCCTTCTTGGTGGCTGTGCAAATATGGCCAATTCACAGGGAATAAACATGATTGTAAATGTTTTCTGTGGTGTAGTAGTTAATGCTGCAATGGGCATAGCAAATCAGGTAGACACAGCGGTTTATAGTTTCGTAACGAATTTTCAGACAGCATTCAATCCCCAGATAGTAAAAAGTTATGCGGCTGGTGAATATGAATCTCTATCTGCATTGATTAATAGGACTGCAAAATGTTCATATTACTTACTTTTATTCATTGTGATTCCTTTGTATGTGAATTTGGAATTTGTATTAAAATTATGGCTGGGGACTATTCCAGACTATACGCTTGGATTTATTAAATTATATCTTATATTGTCTTTGGTTTCTGCTATAAACGGTCCTCTTTGGATGACTGTTCAGGCAAGAGGCAATATAAAGAACTATCAAATTATTATAAGTTTAATAATAGTTGCTAACCTGCCATTAGTTTATATTGCATTGAAATTAGGGGCAAATGCTTATTCAGTTATTGTTGTTAAAATTGTTATGCAAATAATAGTAACAATTTTTAGATTAATTTATATGCATAATTATATGAATTTAAGTTTAAAACGGTTTGCTAAAGAAGTTTTTGTTCCTATGATCCCGATAACGTTTGTTTCACTGTCATTAGTAATTTTTGTTAAGCGAATGATTCAAAATTCAATCGTATCTTTTTTTATTTCTTGTATTTGTTCTGTGATTATAATTGCTATGCTTGTTTATTTTGTTGGTATTAATAAACAGGAAAGAAATACTCTAAAAACTTTTATAAAAAATAAAATTTCATAAAATAGTGAAAGATGATGAATTAGTAACAGGTGGTTAAGATGAACGATTTTAATTTGAGAGAATTACAGCTTTGTGAGTTGGAGATTTTGAAAAAAGTAATAGAGGCTTTTGAAAAAAATAACCTTTCATATTTCGCTTTATTTGGAACCCTTATAGGTGCTGTCAGGCATGAAGGTTTTATTCCTTGGGACGATGATGTAGATATTGGAATGCCAAGAAAAGATTATGACACTTTTATTGCCAATGCAGATAAAATCTTGCCTGACGAATTACAAATTCTTCATTATACAAAAAATTGGCGTGTTCCCAATAAGATTTGCCGCATAGAAAATAAAAATACGACAATGGCACCATTAGACAAAAACGGAAATATTATTGAGTGGCAAAATCATGGTGTGCAAATTGATATTTTTCCAATTGATGGGTGTCCTGCAACAGAACAAGAACGTGTACGATTTTTCAAAAAAATAAGAAAAATGATGGTAAAAGATACTTTGTTCAGACAGCAGATTAGTAATCATTATTCTTTGAAACACAACTTGGTTCTTTTGGCGTTATCGCCAATTGTTGCTGTTCTTGGCCGTACTTATTATATAAAAAAATACAATAATTTCCTTAGAAACATTGATGCACAAAAGACGAATATTTATTCGGATGTAGGAATGTCTTTAGATCCAATCAAAACATGGTCTTATGATATTTTTAATGATTTTGAATATAAAAAGTTTGAAAATATAAAATTAAAGTGTCCAAAGGGGTTCGACGAATTTTTGAAAATTTATTATGGGGATTATATGGCTCTTCCTCCAAAAGAAAAACAAATTCCTTTACATACTGCTTATAAATATGATTTCACTAAATCTTATCTTGAGGAGTAAATGGCATGTCAGAAAATATCGTAGGTAAACGCTTAGATTATATCGATGTCTCAAAGGGCTTTGGCATTATTCTTGTAATTGTAGGTCATATTTCTTATACGCCAGAACTCATGGGAGTTTGGCTTTCTGCTTTTCATATGCCTTTATTCTTTTTTTTTGCAGGAGTTACCTATAACGCTGAAAAGTATGAATCGTTTAAATATTTGCTAGTTCAAAAGGTAAAGGCACTTTTAATACCTTATCTGGTTTTTTCTTTGATAATGGTATTGTGGCTTACAACAAGAGATTTTGCGTCTGCAATCTATCATAATACTATACAAATAGCGGGGGGGGATAATAATCAGTTTCTTTAAGAATCTTTTGGCTATAGTTATTCAAATTAGAAGAACACGATGGGGAATTGGAATTTGGTTCTTGCCATGTATTTTTCTGAATTTTTTAATGCTTAATCTGATTCTTAGAGTTTCAAGTAAAAAGATTATTGCTTTGATTATATCGCTTATGTGTTTTACGGTAGGTTATTTATATTCAAAATTTCTCCATGCTTATCCATTGTCTTGGGGCTTGGATGCGGCTTTTTGCAGTATTTTGTTTATGACTTTAGGATTTTTGTTAAAAGAAAATCTGGTTAAAATGTTAGAAACATTTGGAAAGTTTATTTTACCTATATCTTTTATATTACTCTGCTTGTTTGCCTGGTTGAATTATAAATGTACAGGTTCTGGATGCGGGATGTGGTCAAGTATGTACGGTAATTACTTTTTTTATATTTTTGGAGCTTTGTTTGGAATTGCTTTTATATTAAGTCTGTCTTTTATTAAAAAATCAGGATGGCTTTCTGTAATAGGTCGCCGTTCTATTTATTATTATGGGCTTCATGTAATTTTGATTCAAATTTTGTCGGCTGTAATTGGCAAGTTTTTTGGGAATTATTTGCAGAATATATATTTTCAAATATTAGCAACTATAATTGTGACTCTTTTGATAATTGTTCTTTTATGGCCTTTTTACAATATCTATAATAAATTGATTGTATGGCTGCAATCAAAAATCACGAATTTTACAGAGAGGAAAACTTGTGAACAAAGATAAGTCTGTTCAAAAATTAGATAAGAACAAATGTCTTTCCTGCAGAGCCTGCGAAAACATTTGCCCAGTAAATGCAATTAAAATGACAGAAACTAAAGAAGGTTTTTATTTTCCGGAAGTAGAGGATTGTTGTATTAACTGTGGTTCTTGTGCCATGCATTGCCCTGTTCTTTCTCCTGTAGAAATCGGAACGTTTCAGAAAGAAGCCTATGCTGTTCGTTTAAATGATATGGAAAAATTATCGCAAAGTGCTTCAGGCGGTGCCTTTTCTGGTTTTGCTTATAAAATCCTTGAAAAAGAAGGAGTTGTTTTTGGTGTTTCTTATGATGAAGACTTAAACGCCAATGTAATTTCTGTAAATAACAAAATAAATCTGGAATGTTTAAAAGGGTCTAAATATGTAGAAGGTAATCCACAAGATTCTTATAAACAAGTAAAAGATTTGCTAAAGCTTGGAAAAAAGGTTTTATATTCTGGTTCTCCTTGTCGTGTTGCAGCTTTGCATAAATATCTAGGAAAAGATGAGGAAAACCTTTATACAATAGATATAATCTGTCACGGAGTTCCCAGCCAAAAGTTATTTAATAAGTATTTGAAATGGCTTGGTAAAAAAAATGGCGGAAAAATCATTTACTATGGTTTTCGCGATAAAGATGTCGGTGGTTGGTCTTGCGGTGGCAAAGCTAAGACTAAGACTAAGACTAAGACTAAGACTAAGACTATAGATGCACTTTCTGATCCTTATTATTACAGTTTTCTTAAAGGTCAAACTTATCGTGAAAGTTGCTATTCCTGTCCATTTGCAAATGTAGAAAATAGACCAGGTGATATTACTGTTGGTGATTATTGGGGAATAGATAAGTTTCTTCCTCAATTTGAATATAAAAAAGGCGTTTCCTGTCTCATCCTCAACACACAAAAAGGCAAAGATTTCTGGGATGAAGTAAAGAATTCTTTTGATTTTTTACCAACAAAAATTCAAGATATTCAGCAGGAAAACGGAAATTTAAGTCATCCGACATTTAGACCTCAAATTAGAGATAGTATTTACAAAGATATTGATATTGAAAATCTGAACAAATATTTTATGAACTTTAAGGTAGATAAGAATATAAAGCGCCGCCTTAGAGCTTTTATTAGTATTCATTTATCGGAAAAAATGAAGCAAAGAATCAAAAAGATTTTGGGAAGGACTTAATGAAAGCTGGAATAATAACTATGCACAAAGTTCCTAATTATGGTTCTCATTTACAAGCTTATGCATTGCAAGAAGCAGTAAACGATATGGGTTACGATGCGGAACTTATAGATTACAAATATCCCAATGAATATCATATTGCTCGTGATAAAGATTTAACGAAAAAGAAACTTTCGTTGGGTGGTTTTATCAAATCAGTTTTAAAATCTCCTATTATAATCTTTAATAAAATAATATTTGCTCGACAAAGAAAGTTATTTCATGATTTTGAAGATAAGTTTTTTAAATTAAGTTGTACTTATAAATCTCAAGAAGAGATAAAAAAAGAAAAAACAGTTTATGACATTTATATTACAGGTAGTGATCAGGTATGGAATCCCCGTTTTGCTTGTGGTGATGATGTATATATGTGCAATTTTGGGGATTTTGAAAAACCAAGAGTCGCTTATGGAGCTTCTGTTGCAGCTACAAATATCCCTGAATCAATGAAGAGTATCTATAAAGAAAATCTTGCTAAATATAAGTCAATCGGAATAAGAGATGCTTCATCAAAAGAATCATTAGAAAAAATTACTGGAAGAAATATAGATGTAGTTTGTGATCCAGTTTTTTTACGAAGTAAATCTCAATGGAATGAATTAAGCAAACTTTCAAAATTAAAATTACCTAAGAAATATATTTTGATTTATATATTAACATATTCATTCGAACCTTATCCTCAAATAATAAAAATAATTGAAGATGTAAAAAATAATTTGAATCTTCCAGTAGTTTTTGTGAATACAAGTCTGCGTCATTACTTTCAGATAAAACCGGATAAAAATATTTTTACTGCCAGCGTGCCTGACTTCTTAAAACTTTTTGCAAATGCTTCTTACGTAATTACAACATCGTTCCATGGGACTGCATTCTCGCTTATTTTTCAGCGGCAATTCTTAAGTATAATAAATGACAGCAAAAAGGATTCTCGCATAAGTGATTTACAAAAGACAGTAGGATTAAGCAATTATACGACTATGAATGATTACAATAGCAGCTTATTAGGCAAACAAATTGATTACAATGCAATTAATGCTAATGTAGAACAGATGATTCATAAATCATGTGATTTTCTGAAAAATGCAGTAGGAATTAATAAAGTAGGATGTGAAGTATAATACTTATTGCAGACCCTGTGTTTTACACAGAAACGCCTGAAATAATCAATTATGTCCGTAAAACAGACTTAGAACTGCCATATCTTGTAAGTGAATTACATCTGCGTTTCATGGTTTTTGTATACATTGTTCCGGTTTTTGAATCTGATTTAGATTACATTAAAGAAGAAAAATATCAGAAGTTCTGGAATGAGTTTAAGCATTTTTCTCGTTTAAAAGGCTGGCGTTTTATGGATTTTTCAAGCACAGATTCTCAACAGAGTACCTATGGAATGAATATGGTGGAGATAAAGTAATGGAATTTAAGCCAAATAAACTTACAAGTTGCAAAAGTATTAATAAGATATCAGAATTTGTTTCTTACATAGAGGAAATTAAAGATTCGTATTTGCAACAAAATAATCACAATGATTTTCTATTCAGAGAATAAAATAAAGATTTTGAACTTAAACCAAAAATTCTAAGATATCCATCAAGAACTAATAACTTGAAATTAACAGAAAAGATAATGATAAAGGAATTTAAGCGTTTTTTGCCATTGGCTTTTGATGGTCATATTACTGATAATGAATGGCAGATTTTGACTGCAGCGCAGCATTACGGTCTTCCCACCAGATTTTTAGACTGGTCGTATTCAAGTCTAATTGCTTTATGGTTTGCTGTTCATAATAATAAAGAAGTTGGATTTGTTTATATATTTATTACAAAAAAACATAAGATTTGGGATGCGTGGGAAAGATATTCGACTCCAATTAAGGTAAAAAACACAGTACTTTATAGACCATCTGTAATTAGTGACAGAGTTAGAATGCAAAACAGCGTCTTTTCAGTTCAACCTTTGGATGACGATGAAATTAGTTCAAAAAATACTACTGATTATGAAATAAAAAAAATCACTATAGAAAACTGTGTCGGAATTGAAAAAGATTTACAAATGTTTGGAGTAAATGCTTATACAGTATATCCAGAACTTGAAGGTCTTTGTTCAAATTTGCAAAAACGATATTTTAAGGATGTTTGATATGACAAAAGATACCCCCTTAATCTCCGTAATTATTCCAGTTTATAAAGTAGAACCTTATTTGCACCAATGTGTAGATTCAATATTGGATCAAACATTTAGAGATTTTGAAATTATATTAGTCGATGATGGCTCACCAGACAAATGCCCTGCAATTTGTGATGAATATGAAAAACAAGATAATCGTATTAAAGTCATACATAAAGATAATGGAGGCCTGTCCGATGCAAGAAATTCAGGAATAAAAAATTCAACAGGGAAATATTTAATATTTGTGGATAGTGATGATTATCTTGTATCGAATGAATGTTTAGGAAAATTAGCAGACAACATAAAAAATACCTATTATAATTTATATTTTCTTAATAATGTAGTTTCAGATAACTCAGAACTTATCGCTAATATACAAAAGCCTGAAATATTAGATACTGCTCATTTTGTAAAAAATTGTTCTAATAACAAATATAAACGCATAACTGCTTGGACTTGGGCTTGTAAACGAACTTTTATTATTAAAAATAATTTATTTTTTTATAAAGGAATATATCATGAAGATGAAGAATGGTTTCCAAGATTAATTCTTTCTCTGAAAAAATCTGACAAAATTCTTGTTAATAATGATAATTTTTATTTTTACAGGTTAAACAGGAAGGGTGCAATTACAGATGGTATTAAAAATAAAAATATAAAAGATAAACTGTTTATTATTGATCAGATTATCAAATTAGAAGAAAATTTATCATTGAGTAAAGAAACACAATTCCAAAAAAACTTTCTTAGAACTAGGGCTGCTCAAATTATGCGTTTTATCTTAGTTTTTGGGAAGAATATTTATCAATCTGATGATTCTCTTTTTGACGATGTAAAAAAGCACTATATAGTTTTAAGAAAATCTCCAAAACTGAAACATAGATTATATTATGTTTTATTAATGGTGGGACTACGCTAATGGAACAAATTACAAAAAAAAGAAAAAAAGATATTAGAATTTTTAATTTCCTTTTGTTTTGCTACATCTTCTCATTTTATATAACAGTATTCCCAGTTTCTATGCTTATTGCTATACCTTTATTTATATGTGTTTGTGCTAATGAAGTCTGGTTAAGAAGTTTTTTAAAGATATTTAGTAATAAATTTATATTTATAAGTTTTATTCTGCAGCTTTTAGTAACAATCGGTTCATTAGTCTTCCCTATTATTTATAAAACTATTGACTTTTCATTAGGAATAATAATGATTACCCAAATGGTTCATTTTATTTGTGCTATTTTCTTTTTTACATATATAGATGTAAAAGATATTTCCTTCAATCAAGTCTGTAATTCGTTTATTCATATTTTTATTATACAAACAATTATTCAAGTTATTGTTTTCTTAAATCAATCTACTTTAGCTCCTATAGTCAGAATTTTTAGTCATTATGACCCAGATTCTGTAATAGGAATAGGAAATAATGTTCGAGGAGTAGCCTTATCTGCAGCCACAACTTATCACTTGAGTCTTATTTATGGAGTCGCTTTTATAATATATATTAAAGGTCTTATTGAAAAACGAGCCGTTACTTTTTTTGATTTAATAAAGGGTTTACTCGTTGTTGTTGGAATTTTTTTTGCTGGAAGAACAGGATTTGTAGGAGTAGGAATTGGAGGATTATATTTTCTTATTACAACACATTCTTCTTTAAGAAAAAAAATCAAAGCCTGCTTAAAACTTGCTATAACAATAGGACTCATTATTGTAACTTTTTTATCATTTGCACCCAAAAATATGAAGACTCTTGTTGTTGACAGTTTGATTCCATATGCTTTTGAGTTTATATATCAAAAGCTTGAAACTGGAAAAACACAATCTGCAAGTACAAATGAATTAAAAGAACAGTGGCAACACGATTTTAAAGAAAGAGAGCTTCTTTTCGGTTCTGGTAAATATACTGAAGATGGTCATTATTATATGAAATGTGATGCAGGAATTTTGCGGCATTTGCTTTTTGGCGGCATTATATTTTATTTACTTATCATTTTGTATCAAGCAGAATTAACACTTCCCCTAAAAAAGGGGAAGGCTTATTATGTTTTTGTCTTGATATTTATTTATTTTTGTCTTATGGATTTTAAAGGCGTTACATTAGGTATGAACAAATTTGCTTATGTTACTACCTTATTGTTTGGTTATAGCTATACCAGAGAAGATAAAAAGTCAGCAAATTATTTTTTGAAATTAAATTATAATGCGTAAAAGAAGGTTTATTTATGTCTAATTCCATTCTCTTTATATCAGCATTCCCACCCAACCAAAAAACTGCCGGTCAGGACTATTCTCGCCGCCTTATAAACGATTTTGTGAACCGTGGCTGGAAAGTTGGTCTTATTTACTGCTCCTATCCTAATCATCAGATTGAGTTGCCAGAGTTAATAGAACAAATTCATACAATTACACCATCTCTAAAAAACTGTCTTTCAAAACCTTTTATGCACCCTTTTTTTACAAAAAGGTTTGATAAAAATGCTGTAAAAATCATACAGGAAAAAGCAAAGGAATATGACGTTCTTTATTTTGATTTTTCACAGGTCTTTATTTATTCCATTTTTGTTCAGCATCCATTAAAAATAATGATGTGTCATGATATTATATGTCAAAAATTTGGTCGACAGCATCCACTCCAACTTAGTTGGATTAAATCTGGTGAAAGAAAATTACTAAAAAATTCTAATTTGAGGCTTACGTTTAGCCAAAAAGATTCGGATATTTTACAAAACCAATATAGCCTTAATTCTACTCCTGTAAAGTTTTATCTAAAAAATGATAATTTTAAATATCCAGACAATTTTTCCTTAACAGATTCTTTTTGTTTTTACGGTGCTTGGAATAGAAAAGAAAATTATGAAACTCTTAGTTGGTTCATACAAAAAGTAAAACCTCTTTTAAGCAGAAAGTTGAATTATATTGTAATTGGCGGAGGCCTTTCTAAAGAATTACAGAATGAATTAATATCGCTTGGTATTAAAGTTCTTGGCTTTGTTGAAGATCCTGTTTTGGAAGTTTCAAAGTGTCAGGCTTTAATTGCTCCTCTTAGGCATGGAGCTGGTGTAAAAGTTAAAGTAATTGATGCTCTTACAAGTGGTACTCCTGTAATTGGAACGAATGTAACTTTTGAAGGAATAGAAGATAATCAAGATTATAAACTTTTTTATAATGCTGATACACCAAAGGAATTTGCTGAAATTATTAATAATTGGAAAACTGTTTCAGTTGAATCAAAAAAATTAGCATCGAAAGAATTTTTGGATCGTTATAATACTGGTCATTTTCCAGATATTTTAAATAAATTTATTTAGGATTTATATTATGCAAAGTATTAACATACAAAGTAAAACTTCATTTTCATTTCTCAGAACAATTTTATGTCTTCTTGTTATTTACGATCATACAGGAATTTTAACAGGAGCATGGAAATCTACAAATCTTAGTGTAGTATTTTCAGTTCCTGCTTTTTTTATTTTATCAGGATTTTGGGTAACAAAAAGCTATCTTTCTTCTGGTTCAATTAAAGAATATTTCCTTAAACGAATCAAAAAGATTTTTCCGGAGTATTTTACTGTCGTTGTGGCTTGTGCTTTTGGTTTTGTTTTCTTTTCCTCATTGAATATGCATGATTATTTTGTTAACGCTGGATTTGTAAAATATTTATTAGCAAATATTAGTACTTTGAATTTTATTTGTAATAGTCTTCCCGGAATAAATGCTCCATTTGGAATTAACGGCGCTTTATGGACAATCAAAGTTGAATTAGGTTTTTATATAATTCTACCTTTTATTCTTATGATAATTAAGAATAAAATTGCTCGTGATTCTAATGATAGAAACGGGGGGGGGATAACAATTTCTTCTTAATAAGTCTTTATATTCTTTCAGTTCTTTGTTCGGTTTTTCTTCCTGTTGTTATTTCAAAACTTGGACTTCCAACGAGCCTGAATAATCAGTTACCATCATTATTTTGCTATTTTGCCGCAGGAATGTTATGTTTCTTTAATTTAGATTTATTGTTAAAGTGTGGGAAATTTGTAATTCTTCCTGCTGTATTTTTTTGTATTCTATATTACATATTTAGATTGGATTTTTTATTTATTTTTTATCCATTAAGTTTAGCAATTATTATAATTTGGATTGGCTTTAAATTTACATATTTTTCATCTTTACGAGACTATTCTTATGGGATGTATTTAACACATTTCCCAATAATTAATATCTTGTCTTTTTCAAATTTATTTTCTTTACATCCTGGCACAGGACTTTTGATAGTTATAGCACTAAGTTTTTGTTGCTCTTATTGGATGATTTCTTTGGAAAAGAAATTTATCAAGTAAAATAATTTTTTCTACATACATTTTCAATGGACTCTTTGATCAACAAGACGTATTTATACGTTTTGAATGAGTTCAAAAACATTTTCTTTCGAAATCTAATTTTTTCTCATTTAATCTTCGTGGAGACAAACTATGCTTACAGCATCTATAGTTCTTTTTAAAACTTCTGAGGAACAGTTGAAAACAATTCTTGATTGTGTTTTAAATTCTTCTTACGTTGAACGGATTTATCTGGTTGATAATTCGCCTACAGACGAATTAAAAAAGTTTTCATCTTATGCATCGAAGATTGAATATATTTACAATGATTCAAATATTGGATATGGGGCAGCACATAATATTGCAATAAAAAAGGCAATAAGTATCGGCTCAGATTATCATGTTGTTTTAAATCCTGATATACGTTTTGAAAATGATGTTCTTAATAAGTTAATTTCTTTCATGGATAAAAATATTGATGTTGGATATATTCTTCCAAAAGTGATTTATCCAGATGGTTCAATGCAATATTTATGTAAACTTCTTCCGACTCCATCAGATTTAATCTTTCGACGTTTTATTCCCGCTGTTGGACCGCTTAAGAGCTGGAAAGAAAAGAAAAATGACCATTACACCTTAAAGATGAGTGGTTATGACAAAATTATTAACCCGCCATGCCTTTCAGGCTGTTTTATGTTTTTGAGATTGAGTACTTTAAAAGAAAACAGCATTTACTTTGATGATAATTTTTTTATGTACTTTGAAGATTTTGATTTGATACGCCGAATTCATCGTGTATCCAAGACATTATATTATCCAGAAGTAACTATTATTCATGACCATGCTCAGGAATCTTACCATTCCAAAGCAATGCTTAAAACTCATATTAAGTCTGCCATAAAATATTTCAATAAATATGGTTGGATTTTTGATAAAGAAAGAAAGTTGATGAATGAAAAAATCATCAGGGAGATAAAAGAAAAAATGATTATTCAAAAGACTTGTGTGTGCGGGTGAGACTGTCTAAAAATACAGAAAAGTAAAGTATAAAAACCAGAAAAAAAACGGCAGGAGAAAATTTACAAAAAAGTGTAATACGATAAAAGTACAGGATTTTTTTTGTGGAAAGACGGAAAATCTTTTAATTATGAGCTGAATAATATTCCACGTACACAGGATTTACCTCCTCTAATGGAAGAAACAAGCGGTTTTTACATTTATAAAAATGATGTAATCAGTAAGTTAAATCGTCGTATTGGAGAAAAACCGTTCATTGTAGAAGTAGGGGCGCTTTATAATGAGCCCAGAAAATTCAACACAAAAAGGAGCGAGAATTGGGTGTAAACGGCCGAAAAATAAATAAGGCGGTTACTTAATGGCAAAGAAAAGACAAAGTTTCAGCAAAGACTTCAAAGAGTTATAATCAAAAGTTGTGGATTGCCTGAGAAGGCATAGAAAAAGAGGTCTGTCTAAGGTATAGTTTTCTTTGGAAAAAAAATAAACACCGAAGGAGACCTCTTAT
>OQVQ01000039.1_pt1 | contig 55486 bp, 47 predicted proteins | sample 1691491 | NCBI WGS metagenome assembly OQVQ01 (sample SAMN03418252, study PRJEB22391) | human gut metagenome | biome: human-gut; feature: organic feature; material: feces | host: Homo sapiens | place: Tanzania | collected 2013-01
AAAGACCGATGCTGCGAATCAAGCCCTCTTCATGCAGACGCTCCATCGCTTTCCAAGTATCTACATTCAGCTGATTAGCATCCTTACCAAACTGAAATTCGTTGGCTGGCCAATGAATGAGATAGAGGTCGAGATAATCAAGCCCTAAATCGCTCAAAGTCTTGTCAAACGCCTTCAACGTCTTGTCGTAACCACGCTCCGTGTTCCAAACCTTGCTGGTAACAAAGAGATTCTCACGCTTGATTCCACTTTCCTTGATTCCCTCGCCCACGCTCTTCTCATTCTTATAGACAGCAGCGGTGTCAATGTGGGTGTAGCCAGCAGCGATGGCAGCTTTTACAGCTTCAACGCAGGTTGCGCCATCAGGAGTGAGAAACGTTCCGAAACCCGGTGTAGGAATCTTCACTCCATTATTCAATAATATTTCCTTTTCCATAATTAAACTAATCTTTTAAATTTCAACTATTCTTTTGACGATGCAAAGTTACTGACTTTTCCGCTTGACCAAGTTCTGTATGTTTGCAATATCATAGAGTATCTTTGCATTTTTGGCCATCACTTAGCAGTCCCATTGATTTCCCTGCGATATTCTGCAGGAGTAAGATGGGTAATCTTCTGGAACTGCTCGAAGAAATATGCAGTTATTTTATGATTTCTGCAATATACCCTATTATTGAATCTTCTATATCCAATGGTTTAGTATCATCAACGTCAAAAGTTTGTCCATCCCCAAAAATACATTTGAGTATTGTACCCGAATATTTCAATGTGCAAATCATATATTCGTTATGCATGATAGCTAAAGATTTATGGCTCGCGACATTTGGTTGAATGGCAACATTAGTACGTAGTTTTTCTGCCAATAGTAACCTAATTTCTGCAAACTTCTGTAGCAAGCGGAAGAAATGGATAGCCTTGAACACTTCTGTGTAATTGGCAATCTCATTCTCAATAGGCTCGTATTTACATGCCTTGATAGAGAAGTCTATTGCCTTTTCCCTGTTTGTTTGGCTTTTCAATATGCTCTCACGGAATAGGCTATTTTTCTGATAATAGCGAGCCGTCTTCTCGTATTTTGGCAGGACATTTTCAACGGCAGGACGCAAAGCCTCATATGTCTCGAAGTTTGTTCGGGCAAACTTATCCATGAGGTGATAAAGAAACCAAATTTCGATGCAAGGGTGACTCTCGATGAAAATAACTCCTTGCTTTTTGTATTTCTCCTTTGCTTCTTGATAAATGGCGTATTGCGCTTTGTTCTTGACCAAGGTATCGGTGTCGATGACGAGAAATATCGCATCGGCACGTTCTTGTGGGTTCTTGCGAAGTTCCTTGTCTATGAGTTTCAAGTTCTGCTTATATGAACTACGGCTGTTCTTGGGAATGTCCGGCTCCATAGAGAACTTGAAACGGTTGTTGGTGCGCAACCATTCAAAGTAGTACCATTCAGTAAAACCCTCACAATAGATTTTGACGGTATATTCAAGCGGTCTCTGTTCCATGTTAACCTCCTTTCTTATTCGTCAATAAATATACTGCCCAACTGAGGCTTTGCTCCTAACTTTCCAGCTCTGTAAGCATTGAGGATTGACACTTCCTTATGGAGACCGAAATCTTTGGCACGATAAATCTCTGTCGCTCCCGATTCGTTTTTGCTGGCAAAATACACCATATCCCTGCGGATAAAATCCTCGTCAAGAAGCATAAGACTATGAGTAGAGAATATCAATTGTGCCCGGTCTGAATTTACAAGGAATGTCTTGATAATATGGGTGAACAGGTCGTAATGCAGCGAGTTCTCCAACTCATCACACAGCAATGTCTGATTGTTTTTGATAAGTGTAAATAGCAATACCGACAAACCGTACATACGGTTGGTACCTTCCGATTCCACCATGTTAGAAAGACTTCCCGTATAGAAAGGAGTCTTGTGGGTGAAGAACAATTCTTCTGTAGATATGCTCTTGTCCTGTGGTTCCGAGATATTTAAGATTTTTGCTATCTTTCTGAACTTCTCCATTGCTTCCTCAGAAACCTCACCTTTTTCTTCCTTGATGTATATGTCGGAAATGTTGAAATCAGCCTTTTCAAGCATCTCGCAGATAAACTTCTTGCTGTCAGCATCCAATCTTACCACATCGTTAGCCAACTGTCCAAGATTATCATTCTTGCTGAGCAAAGGCATGAACTCGCTTTCAAAATAATTGAAGACTTTGTCAAGTTCAACATTCTTTTCAACGTTTGCATTCTTATAGGTTGTGAGTACCGTAGCATTGGAAATGCAATTTGACTCTATGAATAGTTTCTGTGTTGCAGACAACTTCAGCAATGGTCCGAAAGAAATTGAAGAGTTGCTTTTGTCCTCATTCCAGGTACGCTCATAAAAGAGCGCACGGCGGTTATTGGGATAGAAGTACAGTTCTTCCTTATAAATCTTTTGGTTGTTCAAGACAACGGAGTATTCATATCTGACATCACCAATATAGAAAATCAATTCAAATGATGAGTTTCGGTTTCGGCTATCCTCATCCATCATGAACGGTGTCAGTCCAGTGCCCGTACCAGGTTTCTTGGAACGACTTGCAATCAAATAAAAAATGAACCAAGCCAAAGCTTTGAGGATGTTGCTCTTGCCAGATGCGTTTGGTCCGTAAACAACACCCAATTTGGAAATACGAACACCTTTTATTTTAACAACAGCGTAGTCTTCATACGTTTTGTCAGCAGAAGCCGTAAAATCCAGCGTCTGCTCTTCTCTTATAGAAAGGAAATTCTTTACTTTAAATTGTAATATCATATCTTTCGTGCTTAAATTCGTTATTCTTTTGCAAAAATACAAAGAAAGATGAGATATGCAGTTTTTAAGCATTAAATTTAAGAATATTTTTCAGAAAATCCAACATGACAAAGGAATAAGCCTTTCAAGCATCGCAGATAAGGAAAACAGACGCATTTCATTGACAGGTCGTAACCCATTAGTGTCCCGTAAAAATCGGGACACTAATGAGTTCAAAAGGGAAACAGACATTCTTTCGCCATCACTTAGCAGTCCCATTGATTTCCCTGCGATATTCGGCAGGTGTAAAATGGATGATTTTCTGAAACTGCTCGAAGAAGAGAGTCGGCGTATTGTAGCCGGAACAGAAAGCCACTTCTGTGATGGTCAGATCAGAATCGGCAAGCAGCTTGCAGGCGTACTCGATACGGATTTCTGCCAGCACCTGGAAGATGCTTTTATCGGTGGATTTCTTGAAATAGCGGCAAAGCGAAGTCGGATTCTGACCTACAAAATCGGCAACATTCTTCAGCCCCACCTTCTCACGGAAGTTGTTATATAAATAGGTGTAGATTCTGCCGATAGGCTCCTCCAACTCGGGTTGTCTGTTGGCATTGTTATAAGCTGTTGATGACAGGAGTTGCGTTTTCTTGCAATGATGCAGACGGTCGAGAATCTGGAGCAGGATGATAAGCCGTGAGGTGTGGGTGGATGAATCGAAAGCCTTCATCATCTCTAAAAGTTCATCATACAAACCCTCATCATAGAATCGGATTCCATACTGGCTCTTTGAAAGAAGCTCTGAAATATGGGCGTAATCGGGTAGATTCAAAAGAGACGAAGGAAACAATTGAGGACTGAACTGGATGGCTTCGCCACTACTATACAGCCTATCTTCCTGTTCTGTTTCAAGCGGTGTGCAGGGAATGATGCTCCTTATCGTGCCCTACATGGCAATGGCGTTTGGAGCCAAGGAATCAACAGGCGTTATCCTGCCGATGCTCTGCATGGCCGACATAATGGCTGTGGCTTACTACAAGCGCATAGCCGACTGGAAGACTGTGGCAAAGCTCTTGCCAACAGCCTTATTAGGCTTTCTCGTAGCACTTTTTGTTGACAAGCTCGTCCCGGCACAGGGATTCCGCCAACTGATGGGTTGGACGCTCGCCCTGGCGATGGCTGTAATGATTTGGAGCGAAATATTCGGAAAGGAAAACAGATGGTTGCATAAATGGTGGTATTCTGCCCTCTTCGGTCTGCTCGGCGGTTTCACCACGATGATTGGCAATGCTGCCGGACCAGTAACAATACTTTCTGTAGCAATGATGCTCGTATAGGACTTTGAGAAATACCAGGCTAGAACACATGCAACGAGTGGCTGGAGGCTGTGAGCGATTTGCTCTACATAAGCCCCCAACCATTCGCAAAAAGAAAATCCATGCTACACCCAAATCAGACTTCATGAAAAAACGAACCTTGGAAATCATGAAGTTACATAACAAGTGATTGCAATGTTGGTTAAATCAAATAACCATACCCACGCAAAATATGTGATACCTTATCCATATTTTTTTGTTCCATAAGAATTATGTAATTCTCAGCACGTACTATATATTTCTTGAGTTCTTTATCAGTAAGGATTATCTCTTGCAATCTCTTATCATTAGAATTAATGCGGTGCACCACATACGAAGTCTTCACCTTTAATAAGGGATCGCAACGATTTAGCAACTCTGCGAAAAAAGTTTCCCACACCTCAGGCAAATTCTCCTTTACAATATGGCGAAATTTCTTTATTTTACTTTCTACCTCATTACGCATCGTACACCCCTCTAAGAAAGAACTGAAATCTACACTATAAAGCACAGGAGTTACAGCCTTGGCAAACTGACTAAAAACCGCTCTACGTGGACTGTCAGCATCCAAAAACTTAATCAGCAATCTGTCGCTACTAAGCTCAAAGTCCTTCACACTCTCAACTACGACGGGCGGTGTATACTCCGAATCTATCCCAAAAGCAAAACGTCCGAGCGCCGTAAGACGTACATACTCTACACCATCAAACGGACTCACTGTATTAGAGCCATTAGGTGATTGATAAGCTATTTCAACCATTCCCCAACTTGCCAAGAGAAAGAATATCGACTTGATGGCAGGGAGCGTTATCTGCGGCAATATGTCATCGAAATTAATAGCCTTCGAAGTCCAGTTATTAGACAGTTTTGTACGATAAGAACTCGGTTTAATTAGACTAAAAAGATCTACGCCAACTGAATTTAAGCCCCAATATCGCAATTGCTTAGAAAATAGATTGACGGATATCCATTCTTTGTCAGACAATTTATCCATAGACTCAGCTATCAAATTCAAGAACAAACCAACCGTGTAAGAGTTACAAACAGACTTAGATGTACCAGAAATATGAGGAAGGAACAAAGCAATAAAGTCATCACCCAGTTGCAAAAGATTCAAAGATAAAGTGTGAATTTTATCCAGACAACTTAAATCAATATAATCTTCTCCTCCCTTCCATTGACTAAACACGGCATATATCAACGCCAAGTTTTCTGCACGCAATTTTGTATATTCTTCACCCAACACATTACTATCAAGGAACTCACGAATCTTTAGATTTTCCAAGTTTTTCTTTAGCGAAACTGTGCGAAGTTTAGTTTTACCTACTTTCAGTTTATCCGCCAAGAACAACGAGTCCATAATGGGTAAATCTGTAAATATATCCTTCTCTGCATTAAATATTAGCAAATCATTGGGCATGTCATTGCACTTTGGCTCTTCATTGATTTGCATCTTCAATATCAGCTCATAGATTTTTTGATTTGAAAAAACAATATATTGACCTTCTGCATCGTAGCTATAATGGCTTGCATTCTCCAATGAAAAGAACACACTAAGTTCATCTATCAATTCACTATACCAATATGAACTCACAACACACTTTTTACCCCATATTTTATTGGCTTTATTTACACTCAGATAATGGTTTTCGGCCACAGCAAGCACCAAGATACACATTTTGTTGGACATAAAACGCAATATATACGCAAAATTATCTGGCACCATAAAGATAGCCAAGAAATTAGCCCAGTCATTCTTTAGCGGATTCTCCTGGCGCATACGCGAAATGGCATTGGGTTCATAAAGTTCGCCATTTTTATCGCACGATACATATCGAAAATGCTTGAGAGACATATAAACCCCATTAGCCAAAGCTATAATCGAGGCTTTCTTCCGCGAATTGAGCATTATCTTAACAGCCTCCATACCCTGCAGATCATCCATTTTAATTGGAAGATCAGCCTCTTTCGAACTCATATTCTCCTCAGGAAACAATGAATATTGCATAAAACTTTTTTCTTTTTAGCCTAAAATAAAATTAATATCCTCTTCGCTTAAATGCTTTGTCGACGCTGTGTCGCTACCAATAAGCCCTTCAAACAAATCAGCCTTTTGTTGCTGAAGCTGTTGAATCTTTTCCTCGATAGTACCCTGCGTTATCAACGAAAAACATAGCACCTTAGCCTTTTGTCCAAAACGGTGCAAGCGATTAATAGCCTGTTCCTCTGCCGCCTTATTCCACCAAGGTTCAAAAATGAACACAGTGTCAGCAGCCGTAAGGTTCAACCCCACGCCACCCGTTTTAAGCGTCATAAGCATCACACGACATTGTGGGTCGTTCTGAAAACGTTCTACAACGCTCTTACGGTCGTGCGTTGAACCCGTCATACAAACATAGTCAATACCATTTTCGTCAAGCGTTTCGCTCAACAATTCTATGCCTGCAATAAAGTTAAAGAACACTACCGTCTTATGTCCATTAGCCACAGCATCGAGCAAGGTCTCGGTGAGAGCTTCGAGCTTAGGCGAATGAATACGTCCGTCTGTCAAACTCTCAGGGATAGAAGCAACACGACGCAATTCGCTCAATGCCTGAAACATCACAAACTGCGATTTTTGCAATCCAGCACTCTTAATAGACTGACTCACCTGCTCTTTATAATAGCTACGTCGCTGCTCGTAAAAGTCAGCCTGAGCCTTGTCCATTTCCACATATAACATTTTGTCTGTACGATCGGGCAACTCCTTCAACACATCCCGCTTTAAACGACGCAGCATAAAAGGAAAGATCTTGCGACGCAAACTTTGCATAGCATCCTTGTCGCCCTCCTTCTGAATAGGATTCGCATATCGAGCATTAAAGTCGTCGAGCGAACCAAACATCGCAGGATTAAGAAAACGGAATAACGAGTACAATTCGCCAAGGTTATTCTCAATAGGTGTACCGCTCAACGCCAAACGATGTTCTGCATTCAACATAAACACAGCCTGTGTGCTCTGCGTCGAAACATTCTTGATGTTCTGACTCTCATCAAGAATCACATAATGAAACGTCTGTTTACGGAATGTTTCTATGTCATTACGCACAATTGCATAAGTAGTAAGCACCACCTGATGCTTCATAGCCTCATTCATATCACGCGTGTTGCCATAATAAGTATACACCGAAAGGTTTGGCGAAAAACGAGCAATTTCGCTTTGCCAGTTAAAGAGCAAACTTCGGGGCATCACTAGTAGCGTGGTCTTCTTTTCGGCAGGATACACCAGGTTAAGCATACCAATGGTTTGAAGCGTCTTGCCCAATCCCATGTCGTCTGCCAGGCAACCACCCATGTTGTTGTCATAAAGATACTTCATCCACTTCACGCCTTCTGTTTGGTAAGGACGCAAGGTCGCTTTAATGCTGGGTATTTTTAGAGATTGACGAGCAAGGGCATTAAAGCCCTCGTAAAACTCACGATGATGCTTAAAAGCCTCTCCCTCGATAGGTCCGTTTATAAGCGCCTCAAGCTCAGCAAGGTCAAAGAACGAAACATTCACCTTATCCTTGTCAGCCTTCTTACCTTTCTTAAATATACGTTCAAGTCTACGCATATACCCATTGTCGAGCAAGGCACGATTACCATCCGACAGTTGAATATATTTCTTCGTGTTATATTGCTGAAGCAATTGCTGCAACGTAAAACTATCTTCGCCCAACTCTACCGTAACACTACCCTCTAAGAAATCAATCCCCGACGACAAACTAACCTTCAAGTTAGGCTGCACAGCCCTCACCTTGTACTCCTTAAGTTTTTCGGCACCCACAATGTTATAATCACGAATAAGTGTGGGAAGTGCTTGCAACAAGAAAGGTCCGGCTACATCTTCAGGCAAAATAAATGCACCTTCTTCGGCAAAAACCATTTTACGTGTTTGGCGTGACGGAGCATGGCGCACTATTTCATCATATAATTTATCTGTCAACACCTGCATAGGGAGCCTACGCAAACGCTTTACCTCAAATTCTTTTTCCGACTTAGCCACAGCCAATTTGTTCAAACCAAAATTCTCAATAAAGTCGGAAGGGAAATCAGCCACTCCCTCCGTCAGACGCAAATAAAGCATTTTGTCGGCATCAACCTTTTCAAAGGTCAGCGTAGGAACAGGCACAACCTCTTGCTGCGATAAACTAATATCATACCCCTCGCAAGCCACAGGTATATTATCGAAATACGAATAGAAAATCGACAAAAACTTATCGAGCGTATCGGGTGAAAAGCTACTTTCAAATACAGAAAAATATCGATAGTTATTACCTACCGATTGCACATTATAAATTACATTTCCCAACAAGCAGAAACTATCCGACATCATTTCAACCTTACGACGTCCGTCAGCATCGTCAATTCCTAAACGTGGCACAAGCACCCCATCTTTTTCAGTTATCAACAGTTTAAGTTGACGCTCATCCTCTGCCACAGAAATAGGTTCACCCTTTGCATTTACAATATGCTCACAACGCACCAGCTGATAACACAAATAAGGATGCTCATACAAGTTGATGTGCTGATCCACCTCACCCCAAACAATCTGAAAACGTTTTTCGCGCATCACATTGTCAATACTATGAAGCATCTGTGCCGTATCGTTTTCATAATAACGATAATCCACATCCACAGGATTCATCTTATCATCCACAACTGTCAAGTACACGCCATCCTTTCCCACATCAAGTTTAAAGAAAACTCTGTCACAATACGTATTTTGGGGTTTACTAAAATTAGCGTTCTCATTCAAAGCCTTTAGTTTTTGAAGTTGCAATAAAAAATCTGCCATAATTGGGAATATTTTTTTATTATTTTTTTTAGTGGGAAGAGTTATTAAAAATACCATACGGGTGTGAAGCGCCATGACGACAAATGGCTACAATGTCTAACATTAATTTCTGGATAATATATTACAGCATTAGTGCAATGATATAACAAAAGCCTTTCTGTCATCAGTCATTATTTAAGGAAATTCTTCTTTTTATGGGATAAAATTATAAAAATCCAACGAAACCACACCACTTTTTACCAGATATTTTCATATTTCCTCATAATATTGTTACAATACCACTAAAAAATCAGTTATCCTCCAAAAAAATTATCGTGTCGCCCCCTCATAATTAATCAAAATAAAGAGGTCAAGCTTACAAGCGAGACCCTTCAATTGTAAACATCCAAAATAAGCCGACTTGCTCGAATATAGATTTCAATGGTCAATCCTGGCACTGGCAGCATTGTGTATAGGAATGTCGAAAACTGGTGTGTAGGGAATGATGCTCGTATAGGTATAAGAGTTTTCAACAAAGTTTTATTGAGAATAAATCCATCCATATAATCACTTTTCTGAATATTTTTGTAATTCTGCACTGTATTCACAGCTTCCTAGCTTCTTATTATTATATATACTTTGAAGTTCTGAAAATTTATACGAGTTATTGAAAAAACAAATCTGCCGATTAATATAAAAAGTAATAAACCTAAAAGATAGTGTGAACAGCATTCTGAGAAGAGAAATGAAATAAAATAAATAATTCTTCGCTTTTCCGCTCACTTAGTAGTATCTTTGCACTATGCAAACATTAAGATCACACATAATGCTAGAAATCTTAGACTTCCTTCGCGAATTGGAGAAGAATAACAATCGCGAATGGTTTAATACAAATAAAGAGCGATACCAAAAGGTATTAAAGAAATGGTACGCATTCTGCGAAGACCTCATCACAGAAATCGGACGTTTTGATGCAGACATTGCTCCACTAACAATCAAAGACTGCACCTACCGCATTTACCGCGACACAAGATTCAGCAAAGACAAGTCACCATACAAAACCCATTTCGGAGTGTTCCTGGCAAAAGGAGGGAAGAAGTCGATGCATGCAGGGTATTATTTCCATATCGGAACAGGCAACAGCTCAGAATATCCACATGCCCACATGCTTGCTTCAGGCAACTATTGCTACGACAATAAGGCTGTCAAAATATTGCGCGAAGATATTAGCGACGAATGGGAAACTTTCAGCACCAACATCTTGGGAAATGCCAACAGAATGTTTACTCCCGACATGGAAGGAGCATTAAAGCGAGTACCAAGAGAATACGACCCAAATGCGCCATACGCAGATTGGATGCGAATGAAAGCCTATTGTTTGACAGCACAAGCCGACGACAGCTTCTTGCTGGAAGATAATCTTGCCCATCGTTTGGCAGAACTGTTCCAAACCACCAAACCTTTTATCGATTATATAAACCGTGCCGTTGACTACGTGAAAGAAGAAATGGAAGTGTGATAGTTCGAAAGAGCAATAATCCGCAACAACAAATTATAATTCTTACAAAAAATAAATGGAAAACAGAATAACAACAATGGAACGAGGAATGCAGCGACGCACCGAACTGCTCCTTGGAAAGGATAATCTCGAAAAACTACAATCGGCACGAGTACTCATCTTCGGCATAGGTGGCGTAGGCTCATGGTGTGCCGAAGGACTGGTGCGTAGCGGCATACGCAACATCACCATCGTGGATAGCGACCGCGTGTGTGTTACCAACTGCAACCGACAACTGATGGCTACAAGCCGCACCATAGGAGAAGTAAAAGTCGACGCCTTGCGCCAACGACTTCTTGAAATAAATCCCGATGCCAACATCACAGCCTATCAGAAAATATATCAGGCAGAAACTGCAGAAGAGTTCCACATGGAGGAATACGACTTCATCATCGACGCCATCGATTCACTAAAAGATAAAGCCGACCTCATACTCCGTGCCACCGCCCTACCCAACCATATCACCTTCGTATCATCCATGGGTGCAGCCCTACGCCGCGACCCATTCATGATTAGAAAAGCAGAGTTTTTCAAAGTAAAAGGCGACCCATTGGCACGAGCCATACGCAAGAAGTTTAAGCATAACAAGACAACCCCAAGTCGCAAGTTCATGTGTGTATATAGCGAGGAAAAGCCAATGGAAAACATGAGCAACCAGCAACTGGTAGAAAACGAATGGTGCACATCAAAAGCACAAATCAACGGTTCCCTCTGCCACATCACCGCCTCATTCGGCATGGCAATAGCCGGAATCGTCATCAACGACATCATCGACCGCCAAGCTCCAACTTCGCAACAGTAGGATAAGTCTACAGCCACACTGTGTTTGACATATTTTTGCGTATATCAGCATTAATAATTCTGCTTCAGTTTTGTCATTCCGCTCGTTTGCACTATCTTTAAATAAGATTGGCTGCACTCGGGAATGAAAAACAAAAACTACGTATTTTGTTTTATCATTCCGCTCGTTTGCACTATCTTTGCAAAACACATAATTAACCCAAAGAAAACCTATGCTATCAAGAAAAAACAGAGGAAAGCTATTGCGCCAATTACGCAACTATGGTATTATCACTATCGCCATGCTACTGGGCGTTATCGGAGTCAACCTATTCCTGCTACCCAACGAAATAACCACAGGCGGACTTATGGGCATTGCCTCAATAGTATATTGGGGCACAGGCATCCCTATGCAAAACACATTCTTTGTGCTCAATGCAGTGCTCCTTATCGTAGCACTCAAAGTATTGGGCTGGCACTTCTGTGCCAAAACCATCTATGCCGTAATAGTCTTCACCGTAGGCTCCACCGTGTTACAGAGTTTTATGCCACCCAGCCTCCATCTGCTTGCCGACCAAAAGTTTATGGCGTGCATGGTGGGAGCAGTATTCCTTGGCTCCAGCATTGGCTTAGTTCTCTCAACTGGAGGCTCCACAGGAGGCTCCGACGTAGTCGCTGCCATGGTCCACAAATACCATGATGTGTCGCTTGGTCACATCATCCTCTTCTGCGACCTCGCCATCATCACATCCTCGTATGTTGTGCTTAAAGATTGGGAGAAAGTTCTATATGGCTATGTACTGCTCTTTGTCATCTCCTTTGTTGTCGACCACCTTGTCAACTCGCTACGCCAGAGTGTGCAGTTCTTCATCATCTCCGACAAATATCAAGAGATTGGTGAAGCCATCAACGAGATTGCCGACCGTGGTTGCTCTATACTCAACGGTAGCGGCTTCTTCACAAAGAAGGACATCAAAGTGATATTCTGCATTGCTAAGCGCAGCGAGTCGAGCTTTATCTTCGAACTGATAAACGAAATAGATCCTAACGCCTTTGTGGCGCAGTCGGCAGTAGTAGGAGTATACGGTCAGGGCTTCGACCGAGTGAAAAACCACCGCAAACTCAACCTCAAAGAGCTAAAAGAAAGAGTGGCAAACGAAAACTCAGCTTCGCAACAGTAAGGCGCTACAAAATTTCAAAAACAAAAACAGCCTTCAGGCATGGGACGAACCCTATGTCTGAAGGCTGCTTGATTGTACCCCCACCCTATATTGCATAGGGCGCAAGATAGACAATATGGTTATGCAGTTTTCTTCTTAACCACTAATGAGCCAACGATGCTGACTACGAGGACTAAGACTATGAATACCAACGACCAAACGGCATCGATTTCGATGAAGTCGTGGATGAGGAGCTTGATACCTATGAAGAGCAGGAGGAATGAAACTCCTGGTTTTAAGAGCCAGAACTTGTCGGCTACGCCTGCCAAGAGGAAGAACATAGCTCGCAAGCCAAGGATGGCAAAGATGTTGGAGAAGAACACAACGTAGGGGTCGATAGTGATAGAGAATATGGCAGGAATGCTGTCGAAAGCAAACACAAGGTCGCTAAACTCTATGAAAACGACGGTGATGAAGAGAGGGGTGATGAATAGTTTGCCGGCATTGCGCACAAAGAAATGGTCGCCCTGGAATTCGCTGGTGACACGGAAATGGCGCGACAGGAATTTTACTACAGGATGGGTGGCAACATCGACTTCTTCATCTTTCTTTTTCTCGAAAAACATCTTGAAGCCACTATACACAAGGAATAAACCAAAGACGGTGAGAAGCCAAGAGAAACGAGTGACGAAGGCTGAGCCAAGGAAGATGAATATGCAGCGCAAAACGATGGCTCCAAAGATTCCCCAGTTGAGCACATGCTGGTATTCCTTTTTGCTAACGCCAAAGGAGGTGAAAATCATCATCATAACGAAGAGATTGTCGACAGAGAGTGTTTTCTCGAGCAGATAGCCAGAGATGTAGGATATGGTCATGTGGTGGCGATATTGCTGTAGGCTCCACTCGAAGTCGTCGGGATTGAGTTTGATGTGTGATGCGTATTTCGTGGTGACGGCTTGCAGGTCGCTGAAATTGTTGATGCCATGGACTAAGTCGCCATGAAACCATAGGAAGACGGAGAACAAGAGGGCAAGGATAATCCAAACGGCTGTCCAGATTCCTGCTTCTTTCATAGAAACTTCGTGGGCTTTCTTATCAATGACGAGGGTGTCGAGAAGTAGGATTGCTATGACAAATATTGTAAAGCAACCAAAGAATGTTAATTCTGCTAAATGCATAAGTGTGAGTAATAATGGTATTAAAATAAATTATACGGTGCAAAGGTAGTAAAAAATATAGGGAGATGATGATGGATTTTAGATAATTATTGTTACTTTTGTAACCATAATCCTAAAAATAAACAAAATGAACAAAACTCAACTTGCTGCCGCTGTGGCAGAGAAGGCAGGCGTCTCGAAGGCTGATGCTGCAACTTATGTGAACATGGTGTTAGGCGCAATAGCTGATAATATATGCGAAGGTGATGGCGAGGTTTCGATTCCTGACTTCGGTAGATTTTTTGTTAAGGAAGTGCCAGCACGCCAGGGTATGAATCCACAGACAAAGGAGAAGATAACTATCGAAGCGCATAGCAAAGTGGTGTTTAAGCCATCGGACAACTTGAGCATTTTCTCGAGAAAGCATGGATAATAAAGCATGGATAATGATGTATAAAGAATCAGCCTCACTCCCTACTTCTTGGGAGTGAGGCTGTTTTGATTTTTTTATTTCTTCAAGCTCTTTTTGGTTTTAAGAGCAGGTATTTTGATTTTTTCTCCAGCTTTAAGTTCGCGATTGCCACCATTGACAGCTTCAAGGTAGCATTCCATACCTGGACCGAGGTAGGTCTTGCTGAGAGAAGACATGGTTTGACCAGCTTTGACCGTAACGGTGTTGGCAATGCCTGTGATGACATAGGCACCTGTGCGAACACGAGGATCTTTGTCGTAGGCTGACTGCGAAAGGATAGAAGGTGAAGACTTAGCAGCATGAGCCTTGGCTTCTGCTGTTGGCTTGGTTGCAGCCTTTGGTTTCGCCTTAGGTTCGGGCTTTGCTTCTGCAGTTTTGAGATTATTTTCCTTGTCGGCTTTTTGGGCTGCCTCTATTTTCTGCTCGTTGGTTGCCAAGATGTTGTCTGCCTCATCATTAGCGGCAGGCTGATTGGCTGCGGGAGCTGGCGACATGTGAGTCTTCATCATGCGGTCAGCAAGAGTTGCTGTTTGGGTTTCGAGGTGTGCGATGCGATTGTCGCGCTTTTCAATCTGCGAGAACATGTAAACGAAGCCTACTACAGCAAGAATGACTACGCAAGCTAACGAGGATGCAAGAACAATGATTGTATTCTTGTATGACTTTGATTTAGCTTCAAGCTCGTCGGTATCTGAGTCTGAATCTTCGACTGCTGGAGTAGGCTCGACTACTGGAGCTGGCTCAACGACTGCAGGCCCAGGCTCTGCTACTGGAGTAGGCTCAACGACTGCAGGCTCTGGCTCTGCTGCAGGATCAGGCTCTGCTGCAGGAGCTGGCTCTACTGTTGGCTCAGGCTCTACTGCTGGAGCAGGCTCAACAGCAGGTGTAGGTTCTTTGGCTTCTGTATTATCAGCTTCGTGTTTAGCGTCGATTTCAGAGAAGTCGACACCATCGTTGACGATGACGGTCTCGAACTGAGCGAAAGGAGCGTTTACGAGGTCGCGCATAACAGCCTCTGCTGTGAACGAGATTTTGTCTCTACCCTCGATGACGATGGCTTCACCTGTATTGACATCCACGCTCTTACGGGCGCTAACGGCTTGGACCTTGAATGTGCCAAGACCTTTTACTTTTACTGATTTATCATTTTTTAGTCCGTCGTTGATAACACCAACAAACTGGCGGATAAACAATTCTGCCTCGGTACGCTTAAGGCCGTGTTTCTCCATAAGCTTAGAGGCGAGTTCAGTGATTGATACTTTACTCATCCTGCAATCCTCCATTCTTTAAGTTTTCTTTGATAGAAGCTATGGGCTTGAAGTTGAGAACGAGCTTTGGCGGCACAAGCATGCGCTGCTGGGTGCCAGGGTTTACCACGACCCTTTCCATGCGTTTCTTAACTTCGAAGGTGCCGAAGTTGTTGAGGTAAACACTATCGCCTTCGGTGAAACGGATTCCCATTTCATCTACCAATGTGCGGACAAGCTTCTGAGTGTCGGTCTGAGAATATCCTGTCTGTTGTGCTAGTTCAGCAATTAGTTCCTTATTATTCATATTTAATATAAAGAGATTAAAGAATGAGGGGTGAGAGAGGGATGAGCGATGTCGTAGAAAAGACATCGGACGAGGACGGAGGGGCTCGAGGGACGGACGGAGGGGCGCAAGGGCACGAGGGGCGAAAGGTGGAAGCGCAAGGAGGGAGTGAGGGGGCGCGGAGGGCGTAAAGGGGTGTAAAGGGGCGATTATACTACTCTTCCGTAGAGGTCGAACTCCTCGCTGGAGGTGATTTCTACATCGTAGAAACAACCGGTGCGGAGAGTTTTGTCGTCGGCCTTGATGAGCACCTCTGGGTCAACCTCTGGCGAGCAGAACTCGGTGCGTCCTATATAGTAGTCGCCCTCTTTGCGGTCGATGATGACTTTCAGAACCTTGCCCACCTTTTCAGCCTCGATTTCTGCGCTGATACGCTGCTGGATAGCCATGAGCTTGCTCAAGCGTGCCTGCTTTACCTCATCAGGAACATCGTCGACGAGATGGTCGGCGCTATAAGTGCCCTCTTCGGCAGAATAAGCGAAGGCTCCCATACGTTCGAATCGTGCCCACTTGACGAAGTCGACAAGCTCTTGGAAGTCTTCTTCTGTTTCGCCAGGGAAGCCAACGAGCAAAGTGGTGCGAATATGGATGCCAGGAACAGCTTTGCGCATGGCAGCAATGAGATCCATGGTATCTTGCTTGCTGACGTGGCGATGCATGGCAGTGAGCATGTGGTCGGAGATGTGCTGAAGTGCAATATCGATGTATTTGCAGACATTCTTCTTTTGCTTCATAACATCGAGGAGTTCCATAGGGAACTGGTTAGGGTAAGCATAATGGAGACGAATCCACTTGACACCCTTGATATCTGCCATGTCGGAAATAAGGTCGGCAATATGACGCTTGCCATCGATGTCGACACCGTAATATGTGAGCTCTTGGGCAATGACCTGGAATTCTTTCACGCCCTCGGCAACCATGCGTTCTACTTCGGCAAGAATCTCTTGCTTTGGTCGGCTGATGTGTTTGCCTGTGATAAGAGGAATGGCGCAATAAGCACAATGGCGGTCGCAGCCCTCACTGATTTTGAGGTAGGCATAATGGCGTGGTGTGGTGAGATGGCGGACGCCATTGCACGAAGGCACCTCGGCTTTACCCAATTCTGTGAGCAACTGCTTATAGTTGAATTTGCCATAGTATTTGTCGACCTCAGGGATTTCGGCTTCGAGCTCGTCTTTGTATCGCTGCGAGAGACAACCCATGACGTAGAGCTTATTAAGTTTGCCTTCGGTTTTACGCTGAGCAAACTCAAGGATGGTGTTGATGCTCTCTTCTTTAGCGTCGCCAATGAATCCGCACGTGTTGATGACAGCGATTTCGCCCTGTGGACGATTAGAATCGTGGACGCAATGATAGCCGTTGGCTTCGAACTGCTTCATGAGCAGCTCGCTGTCGACGAGATTCTTAGAGCATCCAAGAGTAATAAAGTCTATCTGATTTTTCTTCATTGCAAAGTTTAGTTGTTAAAGAGCGAATCTACGAACTCGCGCTTATTGAAAAGCTGGAGGTCTTCCATTTTTTCGCCAAGACCAATGTATTTAACAGGCACTTTGAGCTGATCGCTGATGCCAACCACTACTCCACCCTTGGCTGTGCCATCGAGCTTGGTGATGGCGAGAGATGTGATCTGAGTGACGGCAGCAAACTGCTTAGCCTGTTCGAAAGCATTCTGACCAGTAGAGCCATCGAGCACGAGCATAACCTCATCAGGAGCCTCAGGAAGAACCTTTTTCATAACATCCTTAATCTTCTTAAGCTCGTTCATGAGTCCAACCTTATTGTGCAAACGACCAGCAGTATCAATCAATACCACGTCGGCACCATTGGCTTTAGCACTCTGCAGAGTGTCGAAAGCAACGGAAGCAGGGTCGGAACCCATCTGCTGCTTAACAACAGGCACTCCTACCCTTTCGGCCCAAATGCAAAGTTGCTCAACAGCAGCTGCGCGGAAGGTATCGGCAGCACCGAGATAAACCTTTTTGCCAGCATTCTTGAACTGATAAGCAAGTTTGCCGATGGTAGTGGTTTTGCCAACACCATTTACACCCACAACGAGTATAACGTAAGGTTTATGGTCGGCAGGGAGATCCCAATTATCGTTATCCTCAGTATGGTTTTCGCTCAAAAGAGACGCAATCTCGTCGCGAAGAATGCCATTGAGCTCGGAAGTAGAAACATACTTATCGCGAGCCACACGCTCCTCGATACGCTCAATGATTTTCAAGGTGGTATCAACGCCGACATCGCTGGTGATAAGGACTTCTTCGAGGTTGTCGAGCACATCGTCGTCGACTTTAGACTTACCAGCAATAGCACGTGTCAACTTAGAAAAAACACTCTGCTTGGTCTTCTCAAGACCCTGATCGAGAGTCTCCTTCTTTTTCTTGTTAAATAAGCCAAATATTCCCATATACTATAAATTTGGTACAAAATTATACAAAAAACACGACATATCAAAACTAATCAGTTGATTTTTGCGTATTTACATCACTCTAACCACTCTAATGCCTGTCTGCGATTTCTGAGAAAGCATGTAATCGCGGAATAGTTTTGATTCGACCACAACCTTATGGCGAAGCTGAGAGGCATTGAGAAGATGGAGTCCGTCTTTATGCCAAACGGCGATTCCTATATGGCTGGTATCTAACCCCTTCTTACTGGTGAGCATAACGAGGATGTCGCCATCGTGGATGGTGCGACGGAGTAACGAGGAGTTGTCGATGGAGCGTTTTGGGATGTAGCGAAACTTGCGACCGTTGAGAGCTTTTTCGCCTGCTCTGACCTCGGCAATGGCAGACATGTTACCCTTGAGCATCGGATAAAGATTGACATGGGTGGTCATAAAATCGATGTTGAGGGTTTGTAGAGCCGTGAAAGGTTTGGAAGCCGAGGTGACCTCTTTGACAAAGCCAAGCGAAGAATTGTCGTCTATCCATTGGGTGAAATAATGCAGGCGAGAGGGGTAAGATACTCGACCCTGACGATAGCGCACAAGGCGAAGATAGTGGCAATAGTCGGCAAAGGACGTTTTGCCATTCTTGGCGCAGAGAGTAAGTGCAAGAGTGGTTTCAACAAAGGTGGTGCAGTCGAGCTGACGGAGGTTGACGATTAAGCGTTCGGTCTTGTTGCGCTCGAGAGTTTTAGCCACATAGGGCACACCACAGAACTGCTTGCCAAAATAGGTCATCCAATTGGTGGAAGATTTTAGACGTGAAGCTTCGCGCAAAAGTTTGACAACCTTTGTTGAGTCTGCTTTACTATAATCGACATCAGCCAAGGAATAAGAACAAGCCTTTGGAGAGACCTTGGTGAAGGAATAAGCCTTAGGAGCGGTAAGCAGAAAAAAGAGAAATAATAAAGAATAGATACGAGTCATTGGAATTACCAAAAATTAAATCCTATATAAACATTCACGCTACCAAAGATGGTGTTGGTGCGGAACTGTTTCTTCTGATAGTTATAAGTATGGAAGATGGCACTTGCACCATAATACCAGCGCATGTTGTTCCACACAAGTCCGAAGCGAGCAACACCATCGAGATTAATATTCTTGAAATCAAAATCGCGAAGAAAGGTGCCGCTATTGGCAACATCGGCTTTGGCTCGCTTGTAGCTAACGGCCAACGAGAGCGAAGCATCAAAAAGCCAATTTCGAGCAAACACCCAATTGTAAGCATAGCCGCCCGAAATGGAATAATCAATGAATTCAGCCTTGTCGAACATGAGGGCAGAATCAATCTTTGTGGTTGCTATTTCGGTGCCCAGTTTGTCTTCGGCAAGGCGTTGGAGTTTGGTCCAATCAATGTCGATGGAATGCTTGGTGTAGCCAATGCCAACGAGTGGACTGCCAGCAGAGCGACGCTGAATGGTGCTCTGGCTGTAAGCAGCTGGATATGAGAACTTTTTGTGATTAAAGATATAGTAAAGATTAAAGCCCTTGATACTGGCTTTGAAGCCATCGAAACTTATGTCATTCATGGCACGAGTATCAACATCGTTGCCAAGATGCATGGAGCGAATTTTGTAGTTATCACCAGTTTTGCGATAGAACAAGTCGACGCCTATCTGATTGCTATAGAGCGAAAGGTCGAAATCCTGGCGATTGTCGCTGCCACGAAGGTGGGTGAAGTCGACGGTGTAGCCAAGGAAAATCCATTGCCAACCAATATAAGGTCCAATCTTATAAGAAGGTTCGGGAGCGAAGTCGATGTTTTGTCCGCTCTTGCTAATAAGCTCGTAGCGCTCGAAGGTGTTGGTGTTTTGAAGCATAGCTGTGAAATTATACTTCTGCTTCTCGATATAGTTAGTATCTACACGCGAAAAATCCTTCAGCTTATCATGCAGACGACGCAGAAAACCCTTCTTCTTTTTCACCGCAGGCGCTGGCAAACTTTCTGCCGACGCTGGCAAACTATCAGCAATAGCGATAGTTGCAACGCTGTCTGTAGCATTGCCTGAATCATGGTGTGCAAAGACTGAAAACGGAAAGCACACCAACAAAGACAGCAAACAAAGAAGGATGGAGTATTTCTTCATCGACAATTAGTATTTGCCTAATATTCTGTCCATTACCCAATTTACAGGAGTAGCACTAACGCTGGTACACTCACAAACACCAATGCCCTGAAGATGGCGAGTGACCTCGGTGATTATTGGTAGCTGAACATAAGGAGGATTTGGCACCGTGATACGTTTGTCGCCCTCGCTTGTGACAAGATGGATTGGGTCGTAGTTGAATACAGAGAACGACACCATACCCTTTTCGCCGATGACCTCGATGCGGTCTTCCTTGGCACTATCATGACCAACAAAGCACCAGCTGCCAGAGCCTGGCAATCCGTTTTGGAACATGAAAGCTGCCGAGATAGTGTCTTCGGCTTTATACAGGTTGGCACGGTTGGCATAATAGCCATGAGCACGAGTGATAACGCCAAAGATATGTTGCAAGAGGTCGAGCTGATGAGGAGCAAGATCGTAGAAATATCCACCACCGGCAATGTCGGGCTGCAATCGCCAAGGTAGCTTGTCGGGGGTATTATAGTCGAGGTCGCGAGGAGGCACAGAGAAGCGCACCTGTACATTTATGACCTTGCCTATTACGCCCTCGTCGATAATCTGTTTTACACGCTGGAAATATGGCAGATAACGACGATAGTAGGCTACGAAACAAGGTACACCCGTTTGTTCAGAGATACGGTTGATACGGATGCAATCTTCATAGCTTGCCGCCAAAGGCTTTTCTACATACACAGGTTTGCCTGCCCTCATAGCCATAATAGCAAAGGTGGCATGGCTTGAAGGAGGAGTGGCAATATAAATGGCATTTACGTCAGGGTCGTCGATAAGCGACTGAGCATCCTTATACCATTTGCGGATGTGGTGGCGCTCAGCATACGAGCGAGCCTTTTGCTCCGAACGACTCATCACGGCTACTACCTGCGAGCCTTCGATACTATTGAAAGCAGGGCCAGACTTTTTCTCTGTAACCTCGCCACATCCTATAAATCCCCAATTTATCTGTTTCATACTTGCGTTTTATTTGCCCACAAAATTACAAAAAACTATTCATTTATCTATCCAAATATGTTTTTTTTATTAACTTTGCAGAAAATACACAATATTAAATATGGAAATAACAAAGTCGGAATACGTAATCTCCGCCCCTAACGTGAATATGTGCCCTAAGGACACTAAGCCTGAGTATGCTTTCATAGGCCGTTCGAACGTAGGAAAATCAAGTTTGATAAACATGCTGTGTCGCCATAAAGGATTGGCCAAGACATCAGCAACTCCAGGAAAGACACTCCTGATAAACCATTTCATCATAAACAACCAATGGTATTTGGTGGACCTGCCTGGCTACGGATATGCTAAGCGCTCAAAGAGTGTGCAGAAGAAATTGGAGCAGATGATTTCGGGATACATTTTGCAACGCGAACAGCTGATAAACCTGTTTGTGCTTATTGACGTGCGCCACGACCAACAGAAGATAGACCGCGAATTTATAGACTGGTTGGGCGAAAGCGGTGTGCCTTTCTCTATCATCTTTACCAAAGCCGACAAGGTGAGCATGCCTAAGGCAAAGGAGAATGCCAAGAAATGGATGGATGCGCTGAAGGACACTTGGGAGGAGCTTCCACCTTATTTTATTACTTCGAGCGAGAAAGCCATTGGACGCGACGAAGTGTTGGATTATATAGAAAGCATAAATAAAACGCTGGAATAAGAATCATGGCAACACAAACTCCATTTCTCGATGTGCAACATCTGACCAAGAGTTTTGGTGCAGATGTGCTATTCGACGACATTTCTTTTTCTATAGCAGAAGGACAGAAGGTTGGTCTTGTAGCCAAAAACGGTACGGGCAAGACTACCCTACTCTCTGTATTGACCGGAAAAGAAGGTCACGACAGCGGCGACATTATTTATCGCAACGACATAAAGATAGGATACTTAGAGCAAACATCTAAGTTCGACCCCAACGAGTCGGTGCTGGATGCTTGCTTTAATCATCATGGCGACCCCGAAAAGGTGTTGAAGGCCAAGCAGGTGTTGACACAGCTGAAGATTAGAGACCTGGAGCAACCTATGGGGCAGCTATCTGGAGGACAGCAGAAGCGTGTGGCATTAGCGAATGTGCTAATCACAGAGCCCGACTTCATAATCCTGGATGAGCCTACCAATCACCTTGACCTCGACATGATAGAATGGTTGGAGGGTTTTCTGAATCGTGGCAACAAGACGTTGCTTATGGTTACTCACGACCGATTCTTCTTAGACCGTGTGTGCAATATCATCTTGGAACTCGATGATCGCACAATTTACCAATATCGTGGCAACTATGCTTACTATCTGGAGAAACGACAGGAGCGCATAGACAACCGCAGAGCTGAGATTGCAAGAGCTAACAACCTTTATCGCACAGAGCTGGAGTGGATGCGACGTATGCCACAGGCTCGCGGACATAAGGCAAGATATCGTGAGGAAGCTTTCTACGACTTGGAGCGTGTGGCAAAACAGCGCATCGAGGAACGACAGATTCGACTGAAGGCAAGCAATGTATATATTGGCTCTAAGATTTTTGAATGCCAATATGTATCGAAATCATTCAACGACAGCGACCACGAGGTAGTGATACTGAAGGATTTCTATTACAACTTCGCACGATTTGAGAAGATGGGTATCGTAGGCAACAACGGTACGGGAAAGTCGACTTTTATAAAAATGCTGCTTGGACAGGTGGCTCCGGATAGTGGACGATTCGACATCGGTGACACCGTGAGGTTTGGATATTTCTCGCAAGAGGGATTGAAGTTTGACGACCAACAGAAGGTTATCGATGTGATAAAGGATATTGCGGAATACATCGACCTTGGGTCGGGCAGACACATGACGGCAGCACAATTTCTGCAATATTTCATGTTCACACCTCAGCAACAGCAGAACTATGTGTATAAGCTCAGCGGTGGCGAACGAAGAAAATTGTATCTGTGTACGGTGTTGATGAAGAATCCTAACTTCCTTGTGCTTGATGAGCCAACCAACGACCTTGACATTCAGACTTTGCAGGTGTTGGAAGAATATTTGCAGGATTTCCCAGGCTGCGTAATCGTGGTAAGCCACGACCGCTATTTCATGGATAAGGTGGTAGACCATTTGTTGGTTTTCAAGGGCGAAGGCGAGATTAAGGATTTTCCTGGCAACTACACACAATATCGCGAATGGCAGAAGTTGCAGACTAAAGAAGAGGCTGAAAAGGCACCAAAGGCTGAGGCTAAGGTGGCTAAGAAGCCAACAAACAGCAATAACACCACAGAGCGCAAGAAGCTGTCGTTTAAGGAGAAGAGAGAGTTTGAGCAACTGGAAAAAGACATCGAACAGCTGGAAACAGAGAAGAAAGCCATAGAAGAGGCTCTAAGCTCGGGAACGATAAGCGTAGAAGAAATAACAGAAAAAAGTATACGACTGCCTAAACTGCAGGACGAGCTCGACGAGAAGACAATGCGCTGGCTCGAACTGTCGGAAAGGGCATAAAAAAGAATAGCATTATGAAAACAACACCAGTGCTGCTGCTCACAGGATATCTTGGCAGCGGCAAAACTACTTTGGTAAACAGAATTCTAACAAACAAACGCGGTATTAAGTTTGCTGTTATCGTCAACGATATCGGCGAAGTGAATATTGATGCCGACTTGATTCAGAAAGGTGGCGTAGTAGACCAAAAAGACGACTCGCTGATGGCTCTGCAGAATGGCTGCATTTGCTGTACGCTGAAGATGGACCTCGTGGGTCAGCTTCGCGACATCACCAATATGGAGCGTTTCGACTACATAGTTATCGAGGCAAGCGGAATCTGCGAGCCTGCACCTATTGCACAGACCATTTGCTCGTACCCTTCGATGGGACCAGAATTCATACAGCATGGCATTGCAAAGCTCGACTGCATAGTAACTGTGGTGGATGCTCTGCGTATGCTCGACGAATTTGATGGCGGAAACGACCTACTGAAAAAGAATCTTGAGGAAGACGACATCGAGAACTTGCTGATAGAACAGATAGAATTCTGCAACATGATTCTGCTGAATAAAGCAAGTGAGGTTTCGCCTGCCGACCGCGAAAAGCTTCATCAGATTATTCGTGGTTTGCAGCCAAAGGCTGAAATCATAGATTGCGACTATGGAGATATAGACCTCGACAAGATTATCAACACCAATATGTTTGACTTCAACTCGGTAGCGACTTCAGCAACATGGATTAGCGAGATTGAGAAGCATCACGATGAGGAGGAGCATCATCACGACCATGAGGATGAGCACGAGCACCATCACGACCATGAGGATGAACACCATCACCATCATCATGACCACGACCACGAAGGTGGCGAAGTTGAGGAGTATGGTATTGGCACATTTGTATACTATCGTAGACAGCCAATGTATCTTGGCAGATTCGACGACTTCGTAGCTCGCTTATGGCCAAAGAACATTATTCGCTGCAAGGGAATCTGCTATTTCAACGATGAGCAGCAGACTTGCTATTTGTTTGAACAGGCAGGACGACAAGTGAAGCTAACAAATGCAGGACAATGGTATGCGACAATGCCTGCAGACGAATTGGCAGACCTTCTGAAGCGCAAACCAGGATTGGTGCGCGACTGGGATGAGCGCTACGGCGACCGCATGCAGAAGCTTGTGTTTATTGGTCAGAAACTTGATAAGCAAGCCATTACCGACATGCTCGACGCTTGCTTGGTAAAAGAATAAAAATGATACAAATAATGAATGCCTAATGCCGCTATGGTGGTTTAGGCATTCATGATATTATATCAAATATATGAATACAGAATACGAGAAGATGCTCGCTGGCGAAGAATATTTTGCTGCCGACGATGAACTAATTGTGTTGCTTAATGAATGTAAGGATGCTTGCTGGGAATACAACCAGATACGCCCAACGAAGTTGAAAGAGCGAAACGAGAAGATACAGCAGATTCTTGGTAAGAGCGATGACGACACCTTCGTAAACCAACCATTCTATTGCGACTATGGCAAGCATATTCGCATAGGCAAAAGATTCTTTGCTAACTTCAACCTCGTGGTGCTCGATGAAGCTTACGTAACTATTGGCGACGACTGCTTCATCGGTCCTAACGTGAGTATCTATACTGCTTGCCACAGCACAGACCCAACGGAACGTAACTCTCGCAACGAATGGGCACGACCTGTAACTATAGGCAACAATGTTTGGATTGGTGGGTCAACAACTATTCTGCCTGGTGTAACTATTGGCGACAACGTGACAATAGGAGCAGGAAGCGTGGTGGTGAAGGATGTGCCATCAGGAGTTGTTGCGGTGGGCAATCCTGCGAAAGTTATTAAAAAGATAAAAGGGTAAAAAGGTAAAAAGGTAAAGGGCAAAAAAGAGCGACCTTGATGTTTGTGATTATAAACACCAAGGTCGTTTTTTATTTTATACTTTGATTTTAGAACTAAGTTGTTTATTCTAAATCTTGTAACCACAAAGCACTTGCTGCATCAGAAGGCATGCGCCAATCGCCACGAGGGCTAAGGCTACAACTACCTACCTTTGGTCCGTCAGGCAAACAGCTACGCTTGAACTGCTGAGCAAAGAAGCGACGGCAGAATATCTTAAGCCAATGGAGAATAACCTCGTCGGTAAACTTACCTTCGAATGCCTTGTTGGCAAGGATGCGAATTTTCTTTGGACGGAAACCATGACGAAGGAAATAGTAAAGGAAGAAGTCGTGGAGTTCGTATGGACCCACGAGGTCTTCGGTCTTCTGCTCTATTTCTCCATTTTCGTTTGCAGGGATGAGTTCAGGACTGATTGGAGTGTCGACGATGTCGTGGAGCGTCTTGGCAGAAGCTTCGTCGAGCTCGTCGGCAATAGTGAATACGAGATGCTTGATGAGAGTCTTTGGCACGCTTGCATTAACACCATACATCGACATGTGGTCGCCATTGTAAGTTGCCCAACCCAAAGCAAGTTCCGAGAGGTCGCCTGTACCGATAACCATGCCACCAAACTTATTGCTGAGGTCCATAAGAATCTGCGTACGCTCACGAGCCTGCGAATTCTCGTAGGTAATATCATGAATATTAGGATCGTGACCAATATCCTCGAAATGCTGCATTACACTCTTGGCAATAGAAATCTCGTAGGATGTTACTCCAAGAGAATTCATAAGGTCTACGGCATTATTGTGAGTACGGTCGGTAGTGCCGAAGCCTGGCATCGTGACACCGATAATACCCTTGCGGGGAAGTTGCAACTTGTCGAAAGCACGAACGCAGACGAGCAAGGCAAGTGTAGAATCCAAGCCACCACTAATACCGATGATAACTCGCTTGCAAGAAGTATGCACAAGACGCTTAACAAGACCCATAGACTGGATGTCGATGATTTCTTGGCACGACGCCTGCATATTGCTGTCCTTTGGAATGAAAGGCTGTGGATCGACATCACGCTCGAGAACAAAGTCGCGTTGGCAAGCAGAATGCATGTCAACAAGACGAATGTTGGTGCCTATCATGCTACGCTGAGCATTGGTGTAAGTGGTATTTGCACGACGATCGCCACGCAGACGCTCTACGTCAATCTGAGTGGTGATAAGCTGATCTTCCATTGCAAAGCGCTGTCCCTCAGCAAGCAAAGAACCATTCTCGTAGATAAAAGCATGACCACCATAAACAAGGTCTTGAGTACTCTCACCGAATCCTGCAGAAGCATAAACGTAGCCTGTAATGGTACGAGCACTCTGCTGCTTCAAGAGGCTCATAAGATAGTGGCGCTTACCAATAAGTTCGTTGCTTGCAGAGAGGTTGAAGATGATATCAGCTCCTGCGAGAGCAAGATGATTACTTGGAGGAGTTGGAGCCCAAACATCCTCGCAAATCTCAATACCAAACTTCACGCCATCTGAAGTGCAGAATATCAGAGGGTCGGAAGAAATAGGTATCTTGTTGCCTGCAACACGAACCTCAGCAGCACGAAGGTCTTGAGCCGACGAGAACCAACGCTTCTCGTAGAATTCTGAATAGTTAGGAAGGTAAGTCTTAGGCACAACACCCATAACCTGACCAGCCTGGATGACTACAGCACAATTCAGAAGCAAGTCGCCAACGGCAAGTGGCAAACCAATGATTGAAATGACACGCAACTTGCGAGTGAAATCAAGCAACTGAAAGATTGCTGTCTCAGAAGCCTGCAAGAGAAGTTCCTGACGGAATAGGTCTTGACAAGTGTAGCCTGTAAGACAGAGCTCTGGGAATGTGATAATCTCTACCCCTTGCCCTTCGGCTTGCGCTATTAGCGACTCAATTTTCTTTAGGTTGTACTGGCAGTCAGCAACCTTGACGGTTGGAACAGCTGCTGCCACTTTAATAAATCCGTATTGCATAAAGCGTAGTATTGATAGTTTATATTATTTAATCGTAACCTGTGTGGCACCATATCCATATTCCTGGAAGCTGGCATCCTGATAAGTATAGTGCTTGTAACGATATTGCAGGTCGTTGACAATAGCACGTCGCAACACGCCCTCGCCCTTACCATGGATGAAGACGATGCGCTGTTGTTTCTTATTCTTATATTGAGCAAGCGTTTCGCGGAATTTTGTCATCTGATAATTCAGAATGTCGGCAGAAGTCATACCGGTAGTAGAATCGAGCAATGAGTCGATATGAAGGTCGACAACAACCACATCCTCATCGCCACGACGCTTCACGAGAAATGGGTTGCCACGCTTCTTGCCATCGTCATAGCGACGCACGTAGCCATCATTATTGCCATTATCGGCTTGCGAGTTGGTGTTAGATTCAGCATTAGCCGACTTATACATCTCTTGCTTCAACTTCTTGGCATCAACAACGAGCGAACGAATAGGTTGGTCGTTCTCTACAATATTATATATAAGAGCTGGCGACTCGAAATAGATGTTTTCAGTAAAGGTGTGAAGCTTATAGAATTTAACACCATCAATACGGAACTGAACATCGATAGCAGGCTTTAAGACAAACGACTTTTCGCGCTTATAAGCAAACATCTGGATGCATACGCGAGATAATGAGTCGAGGTCTTCTTTGCTAATTTCCTCTATGTAAGCCTTGGTGTTTGGCTCAACTTCGCCCTGCGAGAATACTGACCAGTTGGCACCATCGGCAGTTAGCATTACATAGTTGATGAAATAGTTGGAGTCGTTGACAAAGTAGAGGTCGAAACGAGTTGTTGTCATCTCGTTGATGTTGACAGGAACGAAAGCCAAGCAAGCGGTAAGCAAGTTACCACCTTTGCGCTCTTCTACAGGCGCACGATAGGTAATCTCCTTGTCGAGGTCAACAGTATCAAACTCTGCAGCCGATGCTTCGTTGGCAGCATCTTCCTGTCCTGCATGCATCATAGCCTTGATAGAGCGGCCATCGCTCATAGCCTGCTGCTTGCTTTCAGCTTGCTGCATCTTTGCTGTGAGAGCATTGCGAGAGTTGTAGTCGTCGCTCTGTACCACAACAACATCATTCATGCGCATTGGAATCTCGAAGCCATCTTCGTCTTCTACCAACACAATATCTTTACCTTGGAAGCCAGCAACTTTGCCGCCTCCCATTTCGCTGAGAAATCTAACTTTATCTCCTATTTTCATGTTTCTTTCTATTTTAAGGTTTAAAAATTGGGGAAGGAAAGGGGAAAGGAAAGGAAAAGGGAATACGAAAGCGGAAGCGACGCAGCCGAGCTGCGACGAACCCAGCCCTATTCTTAGCTCTTCGTTCTTCGTTTTCCACTCTTTGCTCTTCACTCTTCACTTAGATTCTTCACTCTTCACTTACTACGGGATGAGGATTGAACTATCGCCATAGCTGAGAAAGCGGAAATCGTGAGAGAGGGCATAGTCGTAGACATTATGCCAATCGCCTTTGAGGAATGCGCTCACGAGAAGCAAAAGCGTAGACTGAGGCTGATGGAAGTTTGTTACCAAAACCTTCACTATCTTATATTCATAACCTGGAGCAATGATAATCTGAGTACTTGAATGTAGAGTCTTAAGATTATTCTTGTCGAGCCATGCTATGATGTTAGAAATTGCTTTCTGAGGAGTAATACCATCAACGAGGTTGCCACCAACAGGAGTTCCATCAGCTTTCTCGTATGGTTCCCATTGGCAGACGTGCAAGTCTTCCTCTGCAGCATCAGGGTTTGCCTCCAATTTCACACCCATATAATACAAGCTCTCAAGGGTGCGCACACTCGTAGTGCCAACAGCAATGGCACAACAATCATAGTCGAGCAAAGTCTGCAGAGTGTCTCTACGCACACAAACGTATTCTGTATGCATGGTGTGACCATCAATCTCCTCGCTCTTCACAGGCTTAAAGGTTCCGGCACCAACATGCAAAGTTAATTCTTCACGACGAACGCCAGCAGCATCAATAGCAGCAAGCACCTTGTCGGTGAAATGAAGACCTGCAGTAGGTGCAGCCACACTACCCTTTATCTTTGAATAAACAGTTTGGTAAGTTGTCTTATCGCTATCTTGAGTTTCACGATTCAAATATGGAGGAATTGGCAACTCGCCAACAGCATCAAGAATCTCGGCAAACGACACCTGAGGATTATCCCATGCGAAGTCTACCCAATAGTTTGTACCCCCACTCTTTGCGTCGATGATGTCTCTACGCATAGTGGCTTTGAAGTTGATGGTAGTGCCAGCAACATCAAAAGTGCGCACGAGCGAACCTTCCTTCCATTTCTTCAAATTGCCAACCATACACAGCCATGAGCATTCGCCACGAGTTTGGAACATCAGCTCATAATCAGTTGGCGCAGCAGGTTCCATAAGGAACACCTCTATCAATGCTCCGGTCTCTTTACGGAAGTGCATGCGTGCCTGAATCACCTTGGTATTGTTGAATACCATGAGCGATTTCTCAGGCAGATATTTAGGAAGATTATAGAATATATCATCAGATATTTCGCCATGACGATAAACAAGCAACTTACTTGTGTCGCGAGGCGAAACAGGGAATTTTGCTATACGACTGTCTGGCAAGTCGTAGTTGTAATCACTAATATGTATATGTTTTGTTTCCATGATTTCAGAATAACATAATTTCTTTAATTGCTGCGGTTGTTTAAAACAGCGGAATTATTATAACCAATATGTAAAGGAAGCCAATTACTGTGAGCACCATGTCAATATCGGTAACACTATAACCAGTAGCAGAATATTGAGTTGATACATAATTAAAATTGGAACTTATCTTAAAAAACAGTTTGCGACTAAGCAGATAAAACAATACTGCAATGACAGCACCAACCAACAAGCCTACCACAACATCAGAAGGATAGTGAGCACCAAGGTAAATTCGCGAATAGCAATTCAGCAACGACCACGATATTATGGCAAAAGAGAATAGTCTGTTCTTTACCCATAGACTAAGATACAACGCCAACGAGAAGGTGTTGGCAGCATGAGCAGAGAAGAAACCATATTTGCCTGGTCGATAGTCGTCGACTACGTCTACTGCATATTTTATCAAAGGGTCGCTCGATGGTCGCCAACGTTCAATCAAAGGTTTTGCTATGAAGTCGGCAGCTATAGTGGAAAGCAATACGCAACCTATGGCGCAAGATGTAAAGATAACAATCTGCGCCATCGACTCGTTGTTTTTAATCACCAACAATAACAGAGCAATATACAACGGAATCCAAGTAATGCCGTTGGTGATTACCATCATGATGCCATCAACAAACGACGAGTCGCTACCATTGAGCATCATGAATAATTGGGAATCAAAATCTATTAATGTCTGCATACCTGTGGTATATTATATTTCCTCTATTTGCGAAGTCTTGAGCCATCCCTCTCTGCCATCGGCAAGTTTGATGCCTCTCCATTGTTTCATACCTCTATCTGTGATGTCTACACGTGTACCCTCGTGGATAACGAAGACGTCAGTACCCGAAGCTGCAGGAGTCTTCTTTACATTAACTGTTGGTGCTATTACTATTGCCCCTTGCTTTGTCTCAAGTTCATGCTTCTGCTGGAATGCAAAGAGATTTGCAAAAGCAAACAAAAGCAAGAAGGCTGCAGAGCCATAGAATCCCGATTTGCGTGCCCACATCTGTGGAGCAAACAAGAATACCAATATTAGCAACAAAGCCATTACGATAGAGACGATAGCTGTATTAGCCCAACGGTCTACGCTTGTGAAGTTGACCAGCGAATGATACCATGTCACAAAGAACATCTCTGTCTCAGGAGTTATCTTATCAATAGTCTTAGATCGTGCATACTGAAGATTGAAACGAATGTCGTTGTCGCCAGGCGATAGTTGCAAAGCACGCTCATAAGCAAGCAAAGCCTGAGTGATATTATCTGTACGATAATAAGCATTGCCGAGATTATAATAAATCTCAGACGACACTCCTGTCTTCAATATCTCTTGATAATCCTTTATTGCCTGCTGATAGTTGCCCTTTGCATATTCATCGTCAGCATTCTGCTTTGTGATAGCATTTGCCGACAATGGCATGAGCATAAGTATCATCAATACGAAAGAAAAGCCAGAAGCTTTTGCCTTGTTCGATTTCTTATTCATAACATTTTCTATCTCCATGATAGCAGTCATAGCACTCTCGAATGTCTTATTCATATTTCCCTCTGGGTCGCCAGGAGCAAATCGCATCATCTCGCAATCGTCGATGGCACTAAGGAACTTGCTAATAGTATTATCGTCAACATTATGCGACTGCAACTTCTCTGAGATATTTTCGCGAGAGAGTTTCTCGGCTGGCATATTTAGCTTGTCGCCTACATAACCCCAAAGTGCACGCAACACCTCATCGTAGAATTCGTTTGACTTTCCAGCAAGCATCAGCTTGTTAGCCTGACGCAAACGCTTAGTTGCAATCTTGTTAGCCTTCTTACCCTTCATCTTCACTAAGTCGGCATTATCGATAGCACGCTTGCGGAATATTACGAGCAAAGCCACAAAGGCAACAAAAGGAATCAATAGCGACATCAAGTAGCCAACGGAACCAAAGAAGAAATTGTCTACAGAATGCAATTCTGCATCTCCCTTCTTAATATCCTTTATATCCTTTGGCTGATCTTTGCTGTAGTCTACAACAGATGAGCGCGAACCATCGCCCTTTGCCACTTCAATCTCAAAGCTTTGAGTCTTGATGGTCTTGTATTGATTGAGCGATGTGTCATAATAAGTAAGCTCTATAGGAGGGATGGTATAATGTCCCTGATTGCGAGGCACAGCAAGAATATCATAAATCATGTTGCCCTCAAGACCATTGGAAGTAAGCTTAGTCTTGTCAGTTACCTTTGGATCATATTTGTCCCAATCCTTAGGGAAGTTAACAACAGGCTGCTTGATGAGTTTCAAGTTGCCAATACCACCCACAACGATTCTTAGCGACAATGGGTCGCCAGCCTTTAGTTCATTCTTGTTAAGCTGAGCAGAAATATTAAACTTACCCACTCCACCTGAGAAGTTGGCAGGTTTATGTGGCAATGGCAATACATCAATCTTGATAGAAGGAGCCACGATATTACGTTTCACCTCTACATAACCAGAACCACCATTAAAGAAAGCCTCGAAAGGATCTACCGAACGATTCTGCTGAACCACGATACCCTTGAAGGTGATGCTTGGAATCTCCATTTTTCCTGTCATCTGAGGATACATCACATACTGACTCCAAGTAACAGTACGATATGGTTTACCATTAACACGTTCGATATGGAAACTCTTCTGCTGTGGCAAAGGTATTTCCTGAGTATGGAAACCTGTGAGCTCAGGCATCTTACCTTCGAGCTGTGTCAGGTCAACGAGAGTATAAACCTTATATGTGAGCAAGATAGGCTCCTGCTCATACACCTTCTTCTTATTGGCGCTAACCTTTATAAACAGGTCTCTACCCGAGATTGCACTTCCTGCAGCCTTCATATGTGGCTGATAGTTGTCATCTTCGTGCATCTTTGGTGAATTGTTGCCACGTCCTTGTGCCGAACCGACCACAGTCACCTTAGCAGGTCTTGAAGAAATCTGCTTGCCGCCTACCCGTGCGTGTGCTGCAGGAATATTGTATACGCCACTCTTTGCAGCATACAAAGTATAAGTGTAAGTAATCGACGATGATGACGAAGTATGACCATTCACCATTTGGAAACTTGACTCAGAAGAGGTGTAAGGACCTGCTATCACCTCTACAACATCAGTAGAATGTAATCCGGAACGGAAATCGTCAACATCTTGTGTTGTCACCTTGAAAGAGACACGGAAGTTTTCTCCCGCCTCCACTCTCGAAGGAGTCGACACACGGATAACCTGCGAAAAGCATGCACAGGCAATAAATAGACATATAAGAAATATACTACATCTTTTCATACTCATTAGCAAATTACCAGTTTTGATCAAGTTTACGACGTTGTGGCTGCTGTTGCTTCTGCTTTAACCTCTGCTGTGTAGCCTTCTCTTCCTGCATTGCAGCATTAAGCATTTGTTCAGCATTCTCTTTGCTCATCTGTTGTTGAGGTTGCTGCTGCTTCTGTTGCTTGTCGTTCTTTTGTTTATTTTGTTTTTGCTGTTGCTCTTTTTGCTTGTCTTTATTCTTATCTTCTTTTTTATTTTGATTCTTGTCGTTCTTCTTCTGATTCTTCAGCTGTCGGCGACAAAGCTCAAGGTTGTATCTTGTCTCATTGTCAGAAGGATTATTTCTCAAGCTCTCCTTATAAGCCTCAATAGCCTCAGAAAACATCTGATGCTTCTGGCAAATCACACCCATGTTATGGTAAGCCATAGCCTTACGTCGCTTGCTTGTTTCTGCTTTGCCAGCATTCTCAAACTGAGCAATTGCTGCCGAGTCTTTCTGCTGCTGCAATAGTGCGCAACCAAGGTTGTAAGAAGCCTGAGTGTTGCGTGAGTTTGCTGACAGAGCTTTGCGATATTCTGCCTCTGCCTTAGCAAACTGCTGTTGACGATATAGTCTGTTTCCATTACGGATAAACTTACGATCGGCTTGTGCAGATGCAGTTAGTGCAAATGCCGACATCAGCAACAGCATGACGCTCTTATATAAATATGAGTAGATCTTTAACATAATCTAATATAAATCTTTAGCAAATAAACTATCAAACGTATTGATGGCATTATCGCAACCAAGCGTTATTTTCTTTTGAATAGTTTTATCTTTCCAAGAGTTGGATTCTTAACTTCCAACAGGCATACTTCTATTATGAGAAGCAATATTACAAGAATGCCGAAAGCCTGGAATTGTTCATCAAACTCGCTGTAAATAACAGAGTCTGTTTCGCCACGCTGTAGCTTTGCCAAACCTTCGTTCAAATCTTCTTGTGCATCGCTTGTATTGTCTACATGAATATATGTGCCACTACCTGCCTGAGCAATCTCTCGACACATCTGTGTGTTCAATGCCGACATCACGGTTTCGCCTCGCGAGTCGGTCATATATCCACCATTTGCCATTGTGATAGGTGAACCCTTAGGGTCGCCAATACCAAGCACAAACACGTTGATACCTTTCTTATAAGCAGCGGCTGCAGCCTCTTTGGCTCCACCCTCATGGTCTTCGCCATCGGTAATAACGATAATGGCGCGACCCACTTTATCTTGCTTGGTAAAACTCTTTGTTGCCATATCTATGGCGCGAGCAATATCTGTACCCTGAGTAGCAATAAGCGAAGGGTCGATATTGGAAAGAAACATCTTAGCCGAAACATAGTCGCTGGTGATAGGAAGCTGCACAAAGGCATCGCCTGCAAACACTACAAGACCAATCTTGTCGTTGGTAAAGTTGTCGATAAGGTTTTCTATCATCATCTTCGACTTGTCTAATCGGCTTGGCACTACATCCTGCGCCAGCATAGAGTTCGAGATATCCAAACAAATGATGGCTTCAATGCCGTTACGTTTCTCGCGCGATATCTTGCTTCCCATCTGTGGACGTGCAAGCAACAACACCAACATGGTGTAGGCAGCAACAAGCAGATAGAACTTCACCGTAGGGCGATACTTCGAAACATCAGGCATCAGTTGCTTGAGCAAAGCATAGTCGCCCAAAGCATTCAGCTTCTTTTTCCTTATGCGCCACAAAGCAAGTTGCAGCAATACCAAGGCTGGTACTGCCAACAACATATATAGGTATATAGGATCTTCAAATCTCAGCATAATCAATTTATTTTATGATGCTTAAGGTATTCTCCTTAAAACAGTATTGCGCAACAATATCTCTAACAGCAACAACAACACAGCAACCAAAGCAAATGGCTGATAAGCCTCATATCGCTTAGAGAACTTCTTAACGTTCATCTTGCTCTTTTCGAGTTTGTCGATATCGTGGTAAATCTGTTGCAGTTCCTTGTTGTTTGTAGCTCGATAGAAGTTACCATCAGTAAGTGCGGCTATCTCTGAGAGAGTCTTATTGTCAATCTCTACAGGGATATTAACATACTGCACGCCACCAGCTACTGGCATTGGATAGCGTGCCACCTTATTGGTTCCTACGCCAATAGTATACACTCTGATGCCCAAGCTCTTAGCTATTTGCGCTGCTGTTATAGGAGAAATGTCGCCACGGTTGTTAGAACCATCGGTAAGCAAGATTACCACCTTGCTCTTAGCCTTGGAATCCTTTAATCTGCTAACGGCATTAGCCAATCCCATACCAATGGCAGTACCATCCTCGATAAGTCCCATTGCTGCCATATCGGTACGAACATTCTGCAGCAGGTTGAGCAAGCTGGCATGATCGGTGGTCATTGGACATTGAGTAAACGACTCGCCTGCAAAGATGGTAAGACCAATATTGTCGCTTGGGCGACCGCTTATAAACTCAGCAGCCACATCCTTAGCAGCTTCCATACGGTTTGGTCGCAAGTCTTCAGCGAGCATAGATGTAGAAACGTCCATGGCAAGCATAATGTCAATACCTTCTACTGTACGGCTACCCCAAGAGTTATGAGTTTGAGGACGAGCCAGCACTATCACTACCAATGAGAAGACAATACATCTCAAAACCATTGGTAGATGCACCAGCCTTACCTTCCAGCTCTTTGGAGCATAAAGGTAAGCGAAGGTGTCGCTCATTCTCAAAGTTGGTTCCTTTTTCTTGTTATCAAGGAAATACCATAATATATATGGAATCAACAATAACAGAAGCAGGAAATATTCTTTATTAGCAAATTCCATTGTTCGTTTAGTTCAAAAGTGAATACAAGTTATATGCCACATAAGCAACTGCCAAAACTATCATCACAGCCAAGCCATAGAGCAAGCCCTTGATGGTTATTCTCACAGAACGTTGCTTCTGCTCGTTTTCGCTAAGTTGTGGCACTATGCGCTCCTCGGTAGGCTGTCCCTCAACCTTTGTTTGGTCGATGAAGTTGATAGCATTCACGAGGTTCATATCGTTTTCGTTGATAAGCGTAGAATGCTTGGCAAACTTCACCAAGTCGGCAGTAGTAAAGAGTTCGCGCAATTCGTCAATCATAGTCTTGTCGCCATTGCTCTGCAGGCGGTCGATGATTTCTGATGAAGTCATCTCCTTAGCCGAGAATCCGAAACGCTCCTGAATATACTGACGAAGGGTGTCGGTAAGCTGAGTGTAGTAAGTCTTCTGATCTTCGCTTGTCTGCATGTGGTCGGCCTTAATCTTGTCAATAGCATTAAGAGCTTTCTGATGAGCAGGCACACGCTTAACAATTCTGATATGGGTGATAATAGGCTTGTTTTGCTTCAGACGTACCAATAGATAAATCATAGCAACAACAAGCAACCATAACAATACGCCAACAACTATCACCCCACTCCAATCGCTCCACTTGAAAGGATTGTCTTGAACATCCTTTGGTGGATAAAACTGGTTAGGATGAACAGTATCGACGTCTACTGTCAACACTTTAAGCGCCAAAGTGTTAGCAGCATATTGCTTACCATTCACTTTAACCTTCATTCCTGGTATAGGATAAAGCTTATTGTCGAAAGAAGTTAGGGTAAGCTTGCGAACTACTTTCACCATATCGTTGTCCAATGCCGAAGTGTCAGCATTGGTAACATCCACGATTTCTACACCAGGCACGAGATAAGTATTAGGCTTGAGTTCCGGCCACGAGATGGCGGCACCCTTCTTGGCAGTAACCTCAACAAACATGTGAGCCTGCTCGCCTATTAGTATCTCTATAGAATCCATATTTGCTTGTACCGACACTTGTGCTGATGCCTTTTCCGACACCACACATGCAGCCAACAGCAGCAAATACGACAATATTCTTGAAATAGTTTTCATTTCTTAAATCAATGTTAGTTGCGTTGCGCAAACAAAAGCATCATAGCCTTTACATAGTCTTCGTTTGTGGCTACGCTCGTCCAGTCTACCTTACTCTTGGCAAAGGTCTGCTTCAGTTCGCCTTCCTTCTGCATCCAGTATTTGGCATGTGCCATACGAAGTTTCTTGCTCGAAGTGTCGATATACATCTCATGACCTGTCTCGCCATCCTTAACCTTTAGCAAGCCTACATCTGGCAATCGTTTTGCCAACGGGTCGTAAACCTGTATAGCCACCAAGTCGTGCTTAGAGTTTGCTATCTGTAATGGCTTCAAGAAGTCGCCACGCTGATAGAAGTCGCTAAGCACAAAGGCTGTGCATCTGCGCTTCATCACTCTTGTCAGATACTCGAAAGCCATACCCAAATCGGTCTTCTTGCTCTGAGGCTCAAAATTGAGCATCTCGCGAATGATGTATAATATATGTTTGCGACCCTTCTGAGGAGGAATATATTTCTCAATGCGGTCTGAGAAGAATATAACACCTATCTTATCATTGTTCTGAATAGCACTAAAAGCAAGAGTGGCAGCAATCTCAGTTACCATATCTCGCTTCATCTGCTTAGTGGTACCGAAGTCGAGCGAACCAGAAACGTCGATCAAGAGCATCACAGTAAGTTCACGCTCTTCTTCAAACACCTTGACGAAAGGACGATGAAAGCGAGCTGTGACATTCCAGTCTATATCTCGAACGTCGTCGCCAAACTGATATTCCCTAACCTCAGAGAAAGCCATTCCCCTACCCTTGAAGGCAGAATGATACTGACCCGCAAAAATGTTTTGGCTCAATCCGCGTGTCTTTATCTCAATCTTCCTAACTTTCTTTAAGATTTCTTGTGTATCCATAATTATTCACTCTTCATTCTTCACACTTTCCTCATTAAGGCACTTGCACCTTATTGATGATGCTTGAAACGATTTCTTCGCTTGTCACATTGCTTGCCTCAGCCTCATACGACAGACCGATACGATGGCGCATCACGTCGTGAGCCACGGCTCTAACATCTTCAGGAACCACATAGCCACGATGTTTGATAAATGCGTAAGCACGAGCAGCCTTAGCAAGGTTGATGCTGGCACGAGGACTTCCACCGAAGGTAATCATATCCTTCAATTCTGCAAGCTGATAACGCTCTGGATAACGTGAAGCAAACACGATGTCGGCAATATACTGCTCAATCTTTTCGTCGAGATAAACCTGATTTACCACCTCGCGAGCCTTTACTATCTCGCTTGCTGTTGTAACAGGTGTAATCACAGGCGATGTGCCCTTGATATTATTGCGAATAATGAGTTTTTCTTCTTCAAGTGTAGGATAATCGATAATCACCTTGAGCATAAAACGGTCTACCTGTGCCTCTGGCAACTGGTAAGTACCTTCCTGCTCTATAGGGTTCTGAGTAGCCATCACGAGGAATGGGTTTGGAAGCGAGAATGTCTGCTCACCGATAGTAACCTGATGTTCCTGCATAGCCTCGAGCAAAGCACTCTGCACCTTAGCTGGAGCACGGTTGATTTCGTCTGCCAACACGAAGTTAGCAAACACAGGGCCCTTCTTTACCTGAAATTTCTCCTCTTTCTGAGAATAAATCATAGTACCTACCACGTCGGCAGGAAGAAGGTCTGGAGTAAACTGTATACGAGAATAATCGGCATCAATAAGTTGTGCCAAGGTTTTAATAGCCAAAGTCTTAGCCAAACCTGGTACACCTTCAAGAAGGATGTGGCCATCGCTAAGAAGTGAAATAAGGAGAGAGTCAACAAGGTGTTTCTGTCCAACAATAACTCTATCCATGCCAGCTACGAGATTAGTAACGAAGCCGCTCTGCTGTTCTATTCTAATGTTCAATTCACGGATATCAATAGATTCTGCCATGATAATGTGTTTTATTATAGTTCTACTTTGTTCTATTTTTTATTTTACGTGCAAAAGTACAACATTATTAATATTAAGGCAAAAGATAGCACATAAATTATATTAAAATAGGTAAGAGATTAATTTAATTATTGCTAACAACAACATCAAAACAGGCTCCTTATACACAGTCTCCCAGTACCGATTTTAATGTAGCTAAGCTGGTACTGCAGTTTCAGCCTGCTGGTACTGGAGTATCACCTTGCTTACACTCCAGTAACACTAAGCTGGTACAGGCAATGCAATTTATCGCCTGTTTTATCTTAAAAAATATATGATTATAAGGAAGTAAATATAAAGGCTAAATATCAATATTTGATAGTCAGATATTGATATTTAGCCTTTCATCATCCTACTTCTTTTTACCGAATTCAGGATCAATCTTGATTAGTGCTGCCATAATAAAAGTTACAATGCAGCAAGCCATGACAATGAGGAAAAACGACTGATAACCAACAGCTTCTTGCAACTGTCCGGCGAACAAGCCAGGTATCATCATCGAAAGAGCCATAAAGGCAGTGCAGAGTGCATAATGAGATGTTTTGTAGTTGCCACGACTATAGTAAATAAGATAGAGCATATAGGCTGTAAAACCAAAGCCATAGCCAAACTGCTCTACAAAAACGCAGGCATTGACAATATACAAATTATCTGGCTGGCAATAACTTAGATAAATGTAGACTGCATCAGGCAAAGTGATAGCGCAAACCATTGGCCACAACCATTTCTTTAAGCCTCCAACACCTGCGCATATGCCGCCAATAATGCCTCCAAGGGTTAGTCCGATAACACCAACGGTACCTTGCACCAAACCATATTGCTCGGCGGTAAGTCCCAAACCTCCAACGGCAGTATTGTCAACAAGAAACAAGGCTGAAACTTTTGCCAACAATCCTTCTGGCATACGATAAAGCAACATAAACAAAATACCTATGACGGTTTCTTTCACAGGGAATTTAGTGAAGAAATCTACAATTAGTCCCAACATGCTCTTCTGCTCTGCTTCGGGTTCCAAGCATTGTTTTTCACCTACAGGAACGGCTGTAGTTGCACCTTCTTTAACCCTTGGCAACACAGCACTATGCCAAAGCCAAAGAGCAACAAACAGAGCACAGGCACCATAAAACATCAGACTCCACGACAGCGGAATAGACTGTCCAAATCGTTCTTGCAAAGCACCGGCAATCATAACGAGAACGCCAGAGCCAATAATTGTTGCCAAACGATAGAAGGTGCTACGAATACCTACAAACAACGATTGTTCATGCTCATCAAGAGCTATCATATAATAACCATCAGCAGCTATATCATGAGTAGCGCTCGAGAATGCCATTATCCAGAAGAAGAACAATGTTCCTTGAAGCCAAAAATTGGTAGGAATGGTGAAGGCAACACCTCCTAATGCAGCTCCTATGAGTAGTTGCATTATGAGTATCCACCATCTTTTAGTCTTTACGAGGTCTACGAGTGGACTCCACAACGGTTTTATTACCCATGGCAGATATAGCCAAGAAGTATAAAATGTTATGTCAGCATTGCTAAGTCCCATCTGCTTATACAAAATCACAGAAATGGTCATCACAGCAACGTACGGTATTCCCTCTGCAAAATAGAGGGTTGGAATCCACGCCCAAGGAGAAGTTAGTTTTTTCATCTATATATAATATGTATACGTTCTTATTTTATATTAGCACCTACAAAAGTATAAAAAACTTTTATTATCATAAAGGATTTTAAGATTTTTCTTTTCCCATATCATAATTTATTATTAAATTTGCAAAGAAATATAATTACCAATTTAAACATGAAGAAAATATTTGTTTCAGCATTTTTATTAATGTCTGCTGCTTGCAGTATAGCTCAAGACGCTATTCCTGCATGGATAAACAATGTGAAGCTTTCTGGTTACGGAATGGTACAATACCAGGCAAGCGACCAAGAAGGTAAAGAATCTAACTCTTTCAACCTTAGAATGTTGCGTCTTTCGCTTGAAGGAAGAGTTGTACAAGATTTCTATTGGAAAGCTCAGATACAATTCAATGGTAACACATCTACTTTGGGTAGCTCGCCAAGAGTTGTAGACTTGTTTGCTGAATGGCAAAAATACAAGGCTTTCAGAGTAAAGGTAGGTCAATTTAAGCGTGCTTTCACTTTTGAAAACCCTATGCACCCTGTAGACCAGGGCTTCATGAGCTACTCACAGAACGTATCAAAATTGGCAGGTTTCTCAGACCGTGCAGGTGGTCACGCAAGCAATGGTCGCGATATTGGTGTACAATTCCAAGGCGATATTGTAAAGAATGCTGCTGGTCGTGAACTTCTCCACTATCAGGTAGGAGTATACAATGGTCAGGGCATCAACGTAAAGGATGTTGACCAGCGCAAGGATATTATCGGTGGCGTATGGGTAATGCCTGTAAAGGGAATGCGCATTGGTGTATTCGGATGGGAAGGCTCTTACGCTCGCCAGCATAACTGGACAGAAAATAACGTAAAATATTCAGATGTGATAAGTCTGCCACAACACAGATACGCCATTAGTGGTGAATACCTTATAAATGATTGGACATTCCGCACAGAATATATACATTCTACAGGTTACGCCTTCAAAAATGCCCTTGTTAACACAAACGATGCAACAGCCAACGATGTCACTATATCAGATAATGGCAATAAGGCAGACGGTTTCTACGCTTTGGCTATTGCCCCAATCATCAAAAAGAAGCTTCACGTAAAGGCTCGCTACGACCTATACAGACCAACTGCCGATTGGAGCAAGGCTCGCACACAATATGAATTTGGTGCCGACTATGAGTTCCACCGCAACTTCCAGATTAGTGCAGAGTTTGCTCGCATCAACGATCGCTCTTTGAAGACTGACCACAACTACAACATGGTAGATGTAGAAGTAGATTTCAGATTCTAAGAAAATATGCTATGATTATTTTAAATATATAGATTATGAACGATACTCAACTCAGACAACACAGCAGTAACACCTCCCCCGAACGCCATCATCACCATCATCACCATCATCATCACGAAGATGGAGCTGACAAGTTCAGAAGACAGATGAAAAACGAAAAACGTCGTTGGGAACTGATGGGTAAGATTACATTCTATGTATTAATCGTTTTAGTAGTTATGACTTTTGCATTCTTAATGTGGTCGTACGACATTATTTAATAACAAAAGACATTATTTCCAAATATCGTCTTCGCTCTCTGTGATGCGGAGGCGATATTTTTTATCCATAGATATTCGCATAACTTTTGTAGGAATATCGTCGGCTGTGTTTAAGCATAATGCTACATAACCCATGGTACGACGAAGATTTAGCTCTACGCACGGATGCAAAGAGAAACCTCTATCTTTATCGGCAACAACCATCATGTCAATACCGAAATGCCCCTTGTAAGTACCATCAAACTGTGAGCTTGTAAGGCTTACAATATCAGCGATTGCTCTGTCCAAAATATTAAGAGAAATATATTTTGAAACAACCTCACGTTTGCGAGCCTCTGGCGCTACGATATTACCTGTATAAGCACCATTCTTGGTTTCAAACAATGACAAGCCAAGTAAGCGCACCCTACCCTTTCCATCGCTATAGAATTCTGCAGCAAGGTCTATAATCTTAGTATAAAGTGGTTCTACCATAATATACCCCTGCTGCTTTACGGTATTAGCAACCCAACCTTGCAATTGTGATGTTATAGTATTGCGAGTAACATAGCGTACGCCACGTCCGCTACAACTCCATGGCGACTTAAGCACCCACTCTTCCAAGCCACAAGGATTAAGCGCTTCATCAACGAAGGTAGCAACGCTTGATGAACCAACAAAATTAGAATCAGCATTCGTTAATGGCATCAGAATATTTTCTGCAGCCCAAGCTCTACCACTATATATACGCCATTGATTCAACAGCTCGGCTGTTGGCATAAAATTATCACATACCAATCCTAAGTCTGAGAGTCTACGCTTTATAGCTTTATCCCATCCCCATACACAGATTTCATCAAGCGGCTCAGCATTTAGTTTCGCAATATCTTGAGGTTCTACAAGAATACACTTTAGACTTTCATAACCTATTCGCTTCAACGACTCCTTAGCAGATTCTTTGTCGTCGACAACAACAAAATCTCCTTCATCTGCCCAAACGGCAGATATAAAGCCTAAGTCGTGATGAAGCTGACGAGCAGCATGTGGAGGTGTGAATGGCGCCTTGTTAGCAGCCAAGGCGGTATCGTGTTCTGGATTGAAAATATGTAATTTCATACATGCAAAGTTACGGCAATTTTCATCAAATGCAATATCTAACACATTTAAAAGTGCAAAAAAACTAAAAAATTAAACTTTTTGTAATCTACACTTTGCAAATATCAAAATTAGTATTATCTTTGCAAAGATTAAAGGCAAAATCTTTTGAAATGGTGCAGAACTAACAGTAAAAGCATCTATAAAGACATGCAAAATAGTAAAAAACATACTTTAGACGAAGAAACAAAACCTTCTATGGAAGCATTTTACCGTACACACGCTTACCTTGTTGAGCACAATGATGTCCCAGTTCGCCGTTCATTAATGGATGAGATTGACTGGAATGCACGCTTGATTGGTATCAAGGGAACACGTGGCGTAGGCAAAACTTCCTTTTTGCTTCAGTATGCGAAGGAGAAATTTGGCAAGGACGACAGAAAATGTCTGTATGTCAACATGAACAATTTCTACTTCCAAGGACGAGGTATTGCAGATTTTGCAGGCGAATTTGTAAAAAATGGTGGAAAAGTATTGCTCATTGACCAAATATTCAAAGAGCCAGACTGGAGCCAGCAGATGCGAGCTTGCTACGATTTGTATCCTGAGCTAAAGATTATTTTTACTGGTTCAAGCGTGATGAGACTTAAGGAAGAGAATCCCGAAATCGGAGGTTTAGTACAAAGCTACAACCTTCGTGGCTTCTCATTTAGAGAATTCTTAAATCTCAAGACTGGCAATAATTTTCAGCCTTACACTCTTGACGAAATCCTTCACGACCATGAGAGAATAATAAAGCAGATATTGCCAAAGGCAAGTCCTGCAGAATATTTTCAGAGTTACGTTCATCATGGCTTCTACCCTTTCTTCTTAGAAAACAGAAACTTCTCCGAGAATCTGCTCAAGACTATGAACATGATGATCGAAGTAGACATCTTGTTTATCAAGCAGATAGAGCTAAAATATTTAGCAAAGATTAAGAAGCTTTTCTATCTCTTGGCTATCGATGGCCCAAAGGCTCCAAACATCAGCAAACTTGCAGAAGAGATAGATACCAGTAGAGCTACAGTAATGAACTATATCAAGTATCTTGCCGATGCTCGCCTGATAAACATCATCTATCCTGTGGGTGCGCAATTCCCTAAAAAGCCATCTAAGATAATGATGCACAACTCCAACTTGATGTATGCTATCTATCCTAACAACACTACCCGACAAGAAGTTTTGGAAACATTCTTTGTCAACTCGTTGTGGAAAGATCATAAGGTTAATCAAGGTGGAAAAGACAACCACTACATTATAGACGGCAAACTTAAATTCAAAATCTGCGATGCCCACGCCCCGGGCAAACAAAGATTCAACAACGATGTAATATATGCGAGGTACAATACAGAAGTAGGACAAGGCAACAAGATACCTCTTTGGCTGCTTGGTTTCCTATATTGATACTACACATTATTATATATTTAAAGAGTGAAAAACAAATCGAATAGAATATTTTTTTAATCATCCTTTTATACATAAAAAAATGGCAAAAGAAAAGAAATTTATGACTTGTGATGGTAACACCGCTGCCGCTCACGTAAGCTACATGTTTACTGAGGTTGCTGCGATTTACCCTATCACCCCGTCATCACCAATGGCGGAGCATGTTGACGAGTGGGCCGCTAAGGGTACTAAGAACCTCTTCGGTCAGAACGTGTCTATCCAGGAAATGGAGTCTGAGGGTGGTGCTGCAGGTGCCGTTCACGGTTCATTGCAGGCTGGTGCTCTCACCACAACATTTACCGCTTCTCAGGGCTTGCTCCTGATGATTCCTAACATGTACAAGATTGCCGGCGAATTGCTCCCATGTGTATTCGACGTATCTGCTCGTACTTTGGCTTCTCACTCACTCTGTATCTTCGGTGACCATCAGGACGTTTACGCTTGTCGTCAGACAGGTTTCGCAATGTTCTGCTCAGGTTCTGTTCAGGAGGTTATGGACCTTACAGCAGTTCCTCACCTTGCAACATTGAAGACTCACGTACCATTCATCAACTTCTTCGATGGTTTCCGTACATCACACGAGTACCACAAGGTAGAGGTTATGGATATGGAAGATATCCGTCCATTGGTTGACGAGGCTGACATCAAGAACTTCCGCGACCGTGCACTCTCTCCAGAGCGTCCTGTAACTCGTGGTACAGCTGAGAACCCAGAGACATTCTTCACACACCGTGAGGCTAGCAACTCTCACTACGATGCTATCCCTGATGTAGTAGAGCACTATCTTGGCGAGATTTCTAAGATCACCGGTCGTGAGTATCACTGCTTCTCTTACTACGGAGCTGAGGATGCTGAGAACATCATTATCCTTATGGGTTCTGCTACAGAGGCTGCTCGCGAGGCTATCGATTACCTCACAAGCGAAGGCAAGAAGGTTGGTATGATCTCTGTACACCTCTATCGTCCATTCTCTGTTAAACACCTCTTCGCAGCTGTTCCTAAGACAGTTAAGAAGATTGCTGTTCTCGACAGAACTAAGGAGCCAGGAGCAGAGGGCGAGCCATTGTATCTCGACGTTAAGTCTGCATTCTACGATCAGGAGAACCGCCCAGTTATCGTTGGTGGCCGTTATGGTCTTGGTTCTTCAGATATTACTCCTGCTAAGATCATCTCTGTATACAACAACCTCGAGTTGCCAGAGCCAAAGAACCACTTCACAGTAGGTATCGTTGACGATGTAACATTCACATCTCTCCCTGCAGTTGAGGAAATGGCTCTCGGTGGAAAGTCTATCTACGAGGCTAAGTTCTTCGGTCTTGGTGCTGATGGTACCGTAGGTGCTAACAAGAACTCTGTAAAGATTATCGGTGACAACACCAATAAGCACTGCCAGGCATACTTCTCTTACGACTCTAAGAAGTCTGGTGGTTTCACATGTTCACACCTTCGTTTCGGTGACGAGCCTATCCGCTCTACATACCAGATTACAACTCCTAACTTCGTAGCTTGCCACGTTCAGGCTTACTTGAACATGTACGATGTTACACGTGGTATCCGTGAGAATGGTTCATTCCTTTTGAATACTATCTTCGACGGCGAGGAGTTGGTAAACTTCATCCCTAACAAGGTTAAGCGTGTATTCGCTCAGAAGAACATCACCGTTTACTATATCAACGCTACTAAGATTGCTCAGGAGATTGGTCTTGGCAACCGTACCAACACTATCCTCCAGTCTGCATTCTTCCGCATCACAGAGGTTATCCCTGTTGACCTTGCAGTAGAGCAGATGAAGAAGGCTATCGTTAAGTCTTATGGCAAGAAGGGTCAGGACGTAGTAGACAAGAACTACGCTGCTGTTGACCGTGGTGGTGAGTACAAGCAGCTTACTGTTGATCCAGCATGGGCTAACCTTCCAGACGATGAGGTTAAGACTGACGACGCTCCAGCATTCGTTAAGGATCTCGTTCGTCCTATCAACGCTCAGGCTGGCGACTTGTTGAAGGTTTCTGACTTCGTTAAGTATGATACCGTTGATGGTACATGGCAGAATGGTACAGCTCGTTGGGAGAAGCGTGGTGTTTCTGCATTCGTTCCAGTATGGAATGCTGACAACTGTACTCAGTGTAACAAGTGTTCATTCGTTTGTCCTCACGCTGCTATCCGTCCATTCGTTCTTACAGACGACGAGCTCAAGGGTATCGACACTCCAACAATGGAGATGAAGGCACCTGCTGCTCTCAAGGGTATGCACTTCGTTGTGGAGCCTTCTGTTCTCGACTGTCTCGGATGCGGCAACTGTGTTGACGTATGTCCTGGCAAGAAGAACAAGGAGACAGGCGAGGTTGAGAAGGCACTCAAGATGGTTCCTTACAACCCAGACGCAGAGGATATGAAGAAGCTTGCTAAGGATTGGGATTGGCTCGTTGAGAACGTAACTTCTAAGCAGGATTTGGTTGACATCAAGTTGAATCCTAAGAACTCACAGTTCGCTCAGCCATTGTTCGAATTCTCTGGTGCTTGCTCTGGTTGTGGTGAGACTCCTTACGTTAAGTTGATTTCACAGCTCTTCGGTGACCGTGAGATTATCGCTAACGCTACCGGTTGTTCTTCAATCTACTCAGCTTCTATCCCATCTACTCCATATACAAAGAACGCTAAGGGTCAGGGTCCTGCATTCGACAACTCATTGTTCGAGGACTTCTGCGAGTTCGGTCTCGGTATGGTAATGGGTAACAAGAAGATGAAGGAGCGCATCGCTCACTTGCTCGAGGAGGCTAAGGCTAGCGAGAAGGTTTCTGCTGAGTTCGTAGCTGCTGCTGACAAGTGGATGGCTAACATGAACGATTCTGAGGGTTCTAAGGAGGCTGCTGCAGAGTTGAAGCCTCTCATCGCTGCCGGCGCTGAGAAGGGTTGCCCTATCTGCAAGGAGCTCAAGACTTTGGATCACTACCTCGTTAAGCGTTCACAGTGGATCATCGGTGGTGACGGTGCTTCTTATGATATCGGTTACGGTGGTCTCGACCACGTATTGGCTTCTGGTGAGGATGTTAACATCTTGGTACTCGATACTGAGGTTTACTCTAACACTGGTGGTCAGTCTTCTAAGTCTACTCCACTCGGTGCTATCGCACAGTTCGCTGCTCAGGGTAAGCGTATCCGTAAGAAGGATCTCGGTTTGATGCAGACTACATACGGTTACATCTACGTAGCTCAGGTAGCTATGGGTGCTGACAATGCTCAGACATTGAAGGCTATCCGTGAGGCTGAGGCTTATCCAGGTCCATCACTCATCATCGCTTATGCTCCATGTATCAACCACGGTTTGAAGATCAAGGGTGGTATGGGACGTTCACAGGAAGAGGAGCGTCGCGCTGTAGAGTGTGGTTACTGGCACTTGTGGCGTTACAACCCACAGTTGGCTGAAGAGGGTAAGAACCCATTCTCACTCGACTCTAAGGAGCCACAGTGGGATAAGTTCCAAGACTTCCTCGACGGTGAGGTTCGTTACCTCTCTGTTAAGAAGGCTTACCCAACAGAGGCTGAGGAGCTCTTCGCTGAGGCTAAGAAGATGGCTCAGGTTCGCTACAAGTCTTACTTGCGTAAGGCTGCAGAGAATTGGGATGAATAATCTTCATAAAGCTCTATAATAACAAAAGGTGGAAGAACATCGTGTTCTTCCACCTTTTTTATTGCTCATTGGTAAAGAAAAAATTGTATAATAGAAAAGAAGTAATTGCACAACAGCAAACTATAAAATGCAGAATAGCAAACAAAAAAAGCCCACCCAACAAACTGTGGGTGAGCCAATTTATATTCTAAAAAAATACTAAGAATGTCTTTCGTGAATACTCTTTGCCATAACATCATATAGCTCTTTCATATCCTCATCATGGAGCATAGCCTTTTGAGCATTCATCACACTTTGGTCATAGCGAATCATCGGACCAGTCTGCGCCAAGAATGGCGACATCAGCTGCGCCTTCTTTGTTGTCTCGTCAATTAGAGGATAAAGCAAAGAGAAATCAAGATTGTTGTCGGCAAGAATCTTTTCAGCAAGATGATAACAATGGTTCACCATGTTGCAAGCAAATACTGCAGCCAGATGCATAGTCTTTCTCCTTGTGCTGTCGGCTTCAACAACTCTATTTGAGATGCTTTCTGCAACAACCTTTATCTTACTAAAAGTCTCCGCATCAGAGGCTTCGATAAAACAAGGTATTACAGAGAAGTCGAGTTCGCGCGACTTAGTGAAAGTCTGCATAGGATAAAAAACTGCAGAATGAGCCACCTTCGATGACAATACCGACAATGGTACACTACCGGCAGTATGAGCCACTACAGCAGCAGGATTCAGTATCTTCAAACTTGAAACAATATCAGCAATAGCATCATCCTTGACAGAAATAAAATAAAAATCTGCATCGTCAACGATGTCTACTATATTGTCTACAGCCTCGCCCCCCACTCTCTTTGCAAGAGTTTCAGCATTCGCCAGTTGTCGACTATAAACTTGCTGGATAATATAGCCTTTATTATATAGAGCCAAGGCCAAATGTGTGGCTACGTTTCCTGAACCAATAACAACAATTCTTTTATTCATTTCTATCATTTCGTTTGAAGCTAAAAATAGAATTCTATCATTTATTAGCTGATATCACCGCATGATATATTCCTTTGAGCAGCAGATGTTTATCTACCATTATCTCATGTTTGCAATAAGGCACTATCACCGACGACATTCCGCCTGTGGCAACAATAGTAAATTGCGAATCAAACATATCGTTGATGCGGTCTATCACCCCATCTATCATGCAAGCAGCACCAAATATCACACCACTCTGCATACACTCTTTGGTGTTTCTGCCAACAATACTTCCAGCTTCCCATTTATCAATTTCCGAAAGTTGCGAAGCTCGTTCACATAATGCTCTATGACTGGTCTTTACGCCTGGAATAATCATTCCGCCAACAAACTTCCTTTGTGCAGTAACGATACCTACCGTAGTTGCCGTCCCCATATCTATAACGATAGTTGGGCTACCATAACATTCAGCTGCGGCAATAGCATCAGCCAACCTATCTTTGCCCACTTGCTCAGGAAAATCGACATCAATATCCATCAACCTCTCGGCATCTATAACAGAGAAAAAGCGTGGTTCTCCACCTGTTATCTTACTTACAGCATCCACAAATCTATTATTCAACTCTGGCACCACCGACGATATTGCAGTCTTTTCAATATCGCTTGGCTCTATGCCACAAGCGCAAAGACCAGACTTCAGATTATCGATATAATAATCTGTAGTCTGATTTTTTATGGTATCAAATCTCCAAGTCGAAACAATCTCGCCATTATCATTTGCTATGGCTCCTACAACTGTGGAGTTTCCGATGTCGATGAGTAGATGCATATATAATTATAGTTGCATTATATGCTGAAGAATAAGCGCTGCCGTTTCCTCCTTGCTACACAACGGCAGCTCCTCGGTATTTGCAGCAGAGATAAGAGTCACTCTATTTGTGTCTACGCCAAAGCCTGTATCTTTGCCATTTATAGAATTTGCACAGATAAGGTCGGCATTCTTCTTCTCCAACTTCTTTCGTGAGTTTTCTATTAGGTTTTCTGTCTCCATCGAGAAGCCAACTATCTTTTGCCCTGCCTTCTTATGCTCGCCAAGATATTTCAGAATATCCTTTGTGCGAGCCAAAGATAGCGACAGGTCAGAATCTGCCTTCTTCATCTTCTGCTCCGAATAGTCGGCAGGAGTATAGTCTGCCACAGCGCTACACATTATTATTATATCGCTATCGTTGCTATTCTCTGCCACAGCCTCAAACATATCAGCTGCCGAAACAACATCTACCTTGTCGATACTTACGAAAGGTTTTATGCTTACAGGTCCCGAGACCAACGTCACCTCAGCTCCTCGCATGGCTGCCACCTTAGCAATGGCATAGCCCATCTTGCCCGACGAATGGTTAGTGATATAGCGAACAGGGTCAAGGGCTTCACGAGTAGGACCTGCCGTAACCAGCACTCTCTTTCCCTTCATATCCTTCTCCATGCCTATGGCGAGTTCTATGTGCTCAAGCAGCAAACTCTCAGCCGGCATCTTTCCGCTACCGGTATCGCCACAAGCCAAGCGTCCGCTATCTGGCTCCACGAAACTGTAGCCATACTTCTTCAGCTTTGCGATATTATCTTGCAAGATAGGATTCTCCCACATGCCGGTATTCATGGCAGGCGATATTATCACCAGAGCCTTTGTTGCAAAGACAGTCGTTGTGAGCATATCGTCGCAAATGCCATTAGCCATCTTGCCAATGATGTTGGCTGTGGCAGGAGCAATCAGAAACACGTCGGCCTTCTTTGCCAACGCCACATGCTCCACCTGGAACTCGAAGTTGCGGTCGAAGGTGTCTACCAAGCATTTGTTGCCAGTAAGGGTTTCGAATGTTGTTGGAGTGATAAAGTTGCAAGCATTCTTTGTCATTATCACATGCACCTCCGCCTGCTTCTTCACGAGCATCGATGCCAGATTTGCTATCTTGTATGCAGCGATGCTTCCCGTAACTCCAAGAACTATGGTCTTTCCTTTAAGCATAATGGGATTATTCTTATTCTTGATCGCACAACAAACCATGCTTCTCATAGTTTGCCTTGCGAGCTATATGGTTGTTTTCGTCAACGAACAATACTGTTGGCTTATGTTGCGCAGCTTCCTCAGGAGTCATATTGGCGTAAGCCATGATAATCACCTTGTCGCCCACGCTCACACACTTGGCTGCAGCACCATTCAAGCAGATGATGCCCGAACCTTCTTCGCCTGCGATAGTGTAAGTTTCAAATCTCGAACCATTGTCCACGTCCACTATCTGCACCTTCTCATATTCCATGATGCCCGCTTCGCGCAGCAAGTTTGTGTCGATAGTCACGCTACCCACATAGTTCAAGTCAGCCTGAGTAACGATGGCACGATGTATCTTCGCCTTCAAAAGTGTTATTTCCATGTCTTTACAATATATGAGATTACAACTTCACGATGAAATTATCGATAAGGCGTGTCTTGCCGATATAAACGGCAATAGCCACGAGCACCTCGCCCTTCAACATCTCTATGCGCTGCACATTCTCGAAGTCTACAGCCTCTACGTAGTCGATTCTTGCGAATGGCTCCGATTGCAGACTGTTAGTGATAATCTCAATCACCTTCTTAGCCTCGCGCTCACCATTCTCAATAGCCTCACGCCCCTTAGCCAAGCTCTTCGACAATATCAAAGCAGCCTTGCGCTCCTCGTCGCTCAAATATGTGTTACGGCTCGACTTGGCCAAGCCATCCTCTTCACGAACTATCGGACAAGGCACAATCTCGATATTGAAATTCAAGTCGCGCACAAATCTCTTTATTGTTGCCAACTGCTGTGCATCCTTCTGTCCGAAGTAAGCTCTATTTGGCATAACGATGTTGAACAATTTGCCTACAACCGTGCATACGCCACGGAAGTGGATAGGGCGAACGGCACCACAAAGTAGTTCGGTAGTCTCTGTTGTATCAATAAACGAAGTGAAATGTCCAGGATACATCTCCGATGGCTCAGGATTGAATATCAAGTCTCCCCCTGCCTCTTCCACAGCTTTCTTATCGCGCTCAAGGTCGCGTGGATAGCATTCCAAGTCTTCTGTAGGACCAAACTGTATAGGGTTTACAAATACCGAAACCACAGTACGGTCGTTTTGTTCTGCCGACTTTCTGATAAGGCTCTGATGTCCTTCATGCAAATATCCCATGGTAGGAACAAGACCTACTGTCAGTCCCTCTTTTCTCCATGCTGCAACAATCTCTCTAACTTCCTTTATGGTTTTAACAACTTTCATCTTCTTGGTAATTTTATATAGGTATGTGTTTGTATGAGTTAATTAATATAGTTTTTCCAGCACTTCGTCCTTCATCTTGAAGGTATGAGCCTCTGTAGGGAAAGTGCGATTTTCGCACTCCTGCTTATACTCCTTAAATGCCTCGAGCATCACGTCGTGCACATTGGCATACTTCTTCACGAACTTAGGACAGAAGCCATTGCTGTAGCCGAGCATATCCTGACCCACCAGCACCTGACCGTCGCAATATTTTCCTGCGCCAATGCCGATGGTCAACGCATCAATGCTCTCTGTGATAATCTTTGCCAAAGCCTCAGGCACACACTCCAGGGTAACGGCAAAAGCGCCTGCCTCTACCACCGCCTTAGCGTCGTCGATAATCTTCTGTGCGGCAACCACCGACTTGCCCTGAACCTTATATCCTCCAAGGGTGTTAAACGACTGGGGGGTCAATCCCAAATGTGCCACCACGGGAATACCTGCCTGCACAATAGCCTTAATGCGGTCGGCATACTCTGCGCCACCCTCCATCTTCACGGCCTGGCAATTGGTCTCCTTCATTATCCTGCCTGCATTCATCACGGCATCATAAACCGAAGCCTGATACGACATAAAAGGCATGTCAATAACTACGAATGTGTTTTTCGCACCACGGCAAACGGCCTTGCCATGATGAATCATGTCGTCTACTGTAACGGCGAGCGTGTTGTCGTATCCTAAAACAACATTGCCCAAAGAGTCGCCTACCAATATCATATCTACGCCAGCCTCGTCGATGATGCCAGCCGTTTGGTAGTCGTAAGCAGTAAGCATACTTACCGGAAGTACGCCCTTGCGTTCAAGTAATTCAGAAACAGATTTCTTCATTCTTGATGAATAGTAAAAGGTTTGTGAAATAACATGCGCCACGGATTTACGGTGCAGCGTAAGCAATTTCTTGTGAGAAATGATAAATAATAAATGATTTATCAAGTGTATCACTTGAAATTTCCAATTTCTTCGGCTCTAAGCCTCGCATGTTGGAAGAGTGATAACACTTGGGATGACAACCATGTGCCATACTAAGCGTTTTTAAAAGTATGCTCTTTTTACGGGTGCAAAGGTAATGCTTTTATTCATATTACACAAACAAACGCCGCCTTTACGCTACAAAAAAGTTACAATCTCTATACTCTAAGTTCCAACAACCACCCTCTCCCTACTATCCCGAAGTCTCTTTCCATCAATTACTTGTGTTAAATACTGCAAAACATAATAGACTATAAATGCAAAATATTACTTTTGCAACCGAAATAAAACTTAACAATACCAAGACAAGCTTTCAATAATTATGAAGAAATCACATTTTCTAACTATCGCCTTCGCTGCTTTGGCTATGGTAAGCTGTGGCAACAAAAACGACAATGCCAACAATACAGAAGACTCTACAACCATAGAAGAAGACTCAACCATCGTATCTGGCGTTTCGCAAGAGTTGCAGCCAACATTAGAAGCACTTATCAGCAACTTCAACCAAAATGTAGACAAGAACGATGCCAACGCTCTTGCCACTACGCTTGCCGACATGCAGGTGGTCTACAAAAACCTTGTCGACGAAGGCAAACTCGAAGAGGCAAAGACCTATGGTCAAGCTATTCAGAAATATGTCAGCGAGCATGCCAACGAGCTACAGGCTATGGCTGAGGGCAACAACAACATACCTTCGCTTGTAGAAGGTGTAAAGAATTTGCCAGTTTCTGCCGAAACTACAATAGAAGAAGCCAAGCAAGCCGTTATCTCTACTGTCGTTTCCAAGGCTTCGCCTGAGATTGCCAAGGGTGCCTCCATTCTCAACAACGCTCAGCAAGCAGCTGAAGCAGCCAAGAACGCCCCTGAAGCAATTAGGAATGCTGCCGAAACAGCTGCCGAGAATACCGTAAACAGCGCCATCGGTAATGCAAAAGCAAAGGTGCAAGAAAAGGCAAACAACGCCAAGGCTAAGGCTGATAATGCCAAGGCTGCAGTAGAGCAAGAGAAAGCCACAACAAAGGCTGCCATCGAAAGAGGAAAAGCCAACGCCAAGGCTATCATCGAAAGCGGCAAAGCCCAAGTAGAAGCTGCCAAAGCTTTGAATGCCAAGATTCAAGAGGCAGGGAAAAAGTAATGCCACACATCAAACAATATCCAACAAGCATGCCGAAGTTCTCTTCTGCATGCTTTTTTGTGCAACATAATAATCTTGAAAGTTGTTAGCTTGCTTACTTTCTTGCTTACTTTTTTACATAAACCAAGATAAACACCCTATGCTGGGCAAACTCTCATACTTCGAGTTTTGATGTAAAGCCTTGACAAGGCGCTTTCGTAAGCAAGCTGTACGACGCGCCTTGCCAACCCTTTACATCAAGTGCAGTACCTGCACTTTGCCCAACATAGGGCGATAAACAAAG
>OQVQ01000043.1_pt1 | contig 54471 bp, 30 predicted proteins | sample 1691491 | NCBI WGS metagenome assembly OQVQ01 (sample SAMN03418252, study PRJEB22391) | human gut metagenome | biome: human-gut; feature: organic feature; material: feces | host: Homo sapiens | place: Tanzania | collected 2013-01
ATCGGCACGGAGGAAGTTACCTTCACCAAACTGAATGATTCTCTCAGGAGCGACACTCTTAGGAGCGGTACGCTTGTTTAATGCTTTAAGTTCTTTCATGATTTGTTTATGTTATTATTTTGTTTTAAATTTCCGATGCAAAGGTATAAAAAGAAAATGGAAACCAACAACTTTCATTGTATAAAGTCGTTGTTTTTGTTGTCTTCGTAAGATTATGAGCATGGTAATCAATAACCATCTTACTAAAAAAGACATCTCCAAACGTAGCCAAATCTTCTTCTATTTCTTCTCCATTTGCAGGTCGATAAAAGTTAATATCATAATAACCATCAGATGCATCAAGGGTAATCTTGGACTTCTTTACATAATTAATAGAAGAATGAGGAATACTATCACTCCAAAAAGGATCAATATATTTTGAAGATGAGACAATGACATCTCCTTGGATACTACAGACTGTGTCTGCCATAACCATATTTAGACAAGCAAATATTGCAGTCATTGTAAGAAATACTGTTTTTTTCATAACTTGTTATTCTGGCGTGGGAAAAGATATGCTGTTTCTATATACCCATGATCCGGTTCAATAACCAATGGAGTGCTGAAAGTTAACTTGCCTATGTTATTTATTATCACGACCAGTTCTTTAGGCGAAAAGACGTCTGTCAGCTTTATATGAGATGTTATTTCATAACAGAATGAAGATCCATCTTCGTCAATAAGAATCCATGGAACTAAAGAAAACTGACTGAACGGGATACCTTTGGAATTATCTGAAAACAAGCTCTTTACGTACAATGAGTTCTTTTCCATCTCCTCCTTGTACTTTTTATAGTCTTTCCACAGTGGGGCATTGCGTCCACAACCATATTCAAGCTTGGATTTCCATATTGCCAATCGCCTGGATTTCAATTCTTTGATAAAATAGCGATAGAAATATTTTCCCGTAAATATGTTTTTCTGCTTCAATCCAATTAATGTCTGGTTGTCAATTACAACAGAATCCACCATCTCATAAGGAAATTTCTCTTCTTGTGCAGCGTGAGAATTGGCAATTCCCAATAGCGAAAACAAGGCACACAAAACAAGGCACTTCAAGCCATGTAACCTTGTCAATAAACATCTTTCTTTTTTTACTCTCATAATAAGCTATTATTTATGTAGTAACAGGATGCAGCCTGCAACCTTCATTTAACGCCAAAGCGATTACAACTGGATGGTCATTTCGCCTCCTGTGGTATTGGTAGGATAGTAGAAGGCGGCATTGTTTAGAGAAATATAGATTCAGGTGCAAATGTAGCAATAATTATTCTGACTGCCAAATTATTTCAATCTTACAGGTCAAAATATTTTTATCCATTGATATTTTATTATCAAACAACCGGACAACAAAGAGCCATTTTTGTTTCTTGGGGAATGGGAATACGATGTCATTAGGGGATGCTTGCGCCTGATTGCATAATAATTGCGTAACTATCCGAAACGGCAGTCATGCCTGTCGCACAACTGCCGCCAAGAGTATTGGTTCTGCTGATACTACCTATTATATTACTTCACCAGCTTATATCTATCGATTCCTCCAGAACCGATAAGTCCTTGAGTCACCAGCTTCGTCACGAAAACACCTTTCGTCTTGTCAAAAGACTCTATGGAAGAACAATATACAATCCCCATCTTTTCATTAATGCAGACTATATAACTTCCTTTTTTTGTTTTTCCTACCTTGGAATAGTCGAACGCTGATTTATCGTGTGAAGTTACTGGAGTATCTGTCAGATAATACGGATACTTAAAAAACGACCCGTCCTGTCTCTTCCAGATTATCTCAGTTAATGTATATTCATCATAATCCGAAATCCTAATATTCTCTACTCTCCACTTGGTGTTGACCAATTCTGAAATTGAAATTGTTTGCTGTGCCACGGCTGATGATGATATAGCCATGAACAACGCTGCTATTATGATTCTTAATGTTTTCATTTGTATCGTGCTTTTAGTCGTTTTCATATTTGTTTCAATTTCATCTGTAGATGACTATACTTTTCAAGCATGCTACTTGATGGAGATGCCGGTCTTCTCAAATATGATTGTATTATTGTCCGGTATCAGTTTGTCGTTCTTGTCATATTTTATTGTCTGGACTTCGAATGTCGTACGCGACGGACTGCTGCTTATTGCATTGATTTCCACATTCTTGTTATACACCAGTCTTGCTTTACCTTTATCGAGCAGGAAGATTGTCAAGCAAGGTGGGTCTATGGAATCACGTGTGCCTCGCAGTGCTATAGCGTAGCAATCATCCGACATCTTTATCTTGTAGGCAGTTATATCCTTTGACTCCCTCCAAGGCTCATCGGAATAAGAAGCAAATGACCAGTAATTGAATTTATACCAAAGGTCATCATTCAGGAAGGAGCATTCGCTGGCTTTCGTGCCGTTTGCATAATATTCAAAGGTGACCTTATCAAAGAAAACATCTCCAAATGTTTCCAGATCCGCTTTGACATACTCCCTGACGTTGTTGCGATAGTAACCAATCAGATAGTAACCGTCATTGATTCTGATAGTATCTTTATACTTCAACTCATAGTCAGAGACATCATGTGACAGCCGGGTATCTATCCAGAAAGAGTCAACGCTGTCAGTTGGCACAGTCAATTCATCCCGATCGTTTGCGATGATTGTCATATCTGCTGCAAACAGTTGGTTGATGCAACAAAGGCAAACCAACAATGAGAAATACAAATGTTTCATAAAAATCTATTTATTTTTTTGTAAACAAAAAATTCAACCTCATTATCACCAAAATACTTGTCAACATATACAACAACATATTTCTGACATAATGTACACTTAACATCAGGGCCCACAGAACGAGCGCCGCGATTTCCAAATTTTACTCGAACAGGAATAGTCTGCGGTCTTGCCTCTGTATTCTCCGATGAAGCAGGATAAAACATAAGAGCGCCCATAAGGGCTACGATAATTCTGAATCTTTTCATTTTGTTATTATGGTTAAAAATCGACTACAAAATTATCTTACTGTCACCTACTTTCCAAATTTATCAGGTCTAAATCTTGTATCTATTGATAATTCCATATAAAGTCTTGACAGTCTGCACGTTAAAACAAACAACACAAGAAAAACAAGGTCTAAAGATATGTATTATGTTACAAACAAGAAAGGAAATGGTATATTTTCACAACTAATTCAAGGTTGATTCCAAGGAGGTCTATATATGTATGCGTATTAGAAGTTTTCTATATAGTTACGCAAAGACTGTTTTTCATTCATAATACCGACCTTCTCTTTATACAAGAAGAGTTTCTGCTTGATGGCTTTCTCAGAAATCTTATATACGGAAGCGAGTGCTTTCTGTGGGAGTCTCATGCGCAGAAGCATCATCAAGTGCAAATCATTCTGCGTAAGATCAGGATGCATCTCTTTCAGTCTTGTAATAAAAGAATCTTCCGCACTATCCAGCAAGACTTCAATTTCTTTCCAATCTTTTTCAGAGAGGACTATATCCTGGGTCTGGCCTTTGAGCACAGATTCAATTTTCTCAGCGACTTCAATTTTCATTAGAAGACAATTTCGCATTACTGACAGTTTATGTTCTTTGTTTGCCATTTCTTTTCTGTGCTGTTCTTCTATAAGATTCTGTTTCTGCTGTTCGAAAGCCAAGTTGGCTGCTACTTGTCTTTTTGTCGATATGTGGACATACATGATGAGCACAATAATGAGCATAAGAGCTAATCCTCCCAAGCAGCAAACCCACATCTGCATTTCATTCCTTCCCTCCAGCTTTGCCTTCTGCTCTTCTTTCTCCTGGATAGCAGCATAAGAACGTACTTTGTCATTGATGGCATCAAAATATGCACCCTCCAAGCATGCGAATGCTGAATCAGACAGAATTTTAGCCTGTTTATAGTCATGCATCTTTATCGCTGACAGGTTGAGATAATAGAAAAGAGTGAATTGTTCTTCTATATTTGTCGGACACACTTCCTTAAGAATGCTCTGAGCTTGCTCGACAGAATCCGACTCTATATATGCAGACGCCAGAGACAATTGTCCCGATATACGAGAGTGATTATATGCATATGCTTTTCTGGCATATACAAGAGCGCTGTCTCTTTCTTCCATTTTCTCAAAAACAATTGCCAAGTCCTGATATACATCCGATTGCAAATCGAGATCAGATGTTTGCTCCGCCAGTTCCAAAGCTTGTTTACCGGATGTCAGCGATTGCTGCAGACTGTCCACACAAAGATAGTTGATACACAGTCTCAATAAGGATCTGACCCTATTGGCAGTAGAAATGTTCTGGTTGTTATTGGTGATTTCCACTAATTTCCTTGTTAATTCCAGCGCATCATGCGGTGCAAAGTGCTCTTCTATTTCTATAATCTTATCCAATGCAAGATACCGAGTATAATAGTCTCCAATGCTATCAGAAATGAAATAAGCTTTCTCCATACAGACCTTTGCCTGCGCAAGGCTGTCCTGGAGAAGGAGGCACTTGCCCGAATAATACATGCACAAGGCATATAGGGAGTCTTCCGGATGCTTGTCATACCAATCGCGGGCAATGCGGATAAGCGAATCATTATCGACATCAAGTCCAGACTTGTCTTGTGCCATGTAATAGAGAAGGGAATACTTCGCCCTATCACAGTCCTGGAGTTTGTCACCGTCTATGCTGTCAAGCATTACCAACGCTTGGTCGGGGCTGGTGAATGCCATTCTATAGTCGGCATCCAATTCCTTGTTATGGTGCCGTTTGCATCCGGAAAACATAACTACAGCTATTAAAGCAATGATTAAGTATGTAAAGATTCTTCGCATATTTCATCTGTTAGTAGAATTTGGTAATATCAAGATGGGATCGAATTGAAGAATACGAAATTACGATCATTTTTTCAAAATCAAGAAAAAATATGGGGAAATGAATGGAAAATGGAGAGTTATGTACAATAGCATCGTTTTTTCATTGCAATATCCCTTGCTGAAGAGCCTTATTTGTGTAGTTACAGGATGCAGCCTGCAACCTTCATTTAACCCAAATCGGTCATTAGAGACTAAACAAAAGATGTTAGGAAACAACGCAATAGCAAGAATTTTTGAACATTGTGCTCTAATGATCGATTTGGGTTTAACGCCAAAGCGATTACAACTGGATGGTCACTTCGCCTCCTGTGGACTTGGTAGGATAATAGAAGGCGGCATAACGGGTGCCCATAAAGAGACGGCGATAGTCGAATCTCATCTTGTAGTCTGTGCCTATCTTCTTCCATGTCTTGCCTTTGTCGAGACTGTAGGCGAAGGTTGCGATGTCACGACCAGGATTGAAGTCGCACGACATGACAAGGCGGATATCCTTGAGGCGCGAGTTAGGGATGGCTATGCGGTCCGTTTCCTTGCGTTTCACGTCCGTTATCGCCTTGGTGTCATCGCTCAGACTGACGTTTTCCTCGGTGAAAACGAGGTACGCCTTCTTGCCTTCCTTCTTCACGGTCAGCACTCCTGCGTCGCCATTGAATGCAGACAGACCTACGCAGTCGCCGTCCTTGATACGTGAGGCGTCGATGGAGATGGTGTCGGAGCAAGTTGGTCCCCATGTGCGCCATGTGAGTGTGTTGCGCGCATCAAATATGGAATTAGCCAAAACGGATGTGCGGAGCTTCACTTTCTTGCCTGGCTGCGACAGCGAACCGGTCTCTGTGGTGATGTCCTGCTTGATGAAGTTATGGTTCCACTGGTAATCCGGCTTCACTACGGCTCCGTCATAGACCGCCTTCGGGTCGTTATAGTCATTGTAGAGGCTGAATGAGTCGGCTATCTTTCCGTCGCCTTTGGTGCCTATCATCGGCCAACCGTCAATCCAGCAGCATGGAGAAAGGGTGAGGATTCTGCCCACTCCACCGCGGTCCTGGAACATGAGTCCGTACCATTCGCCGTGCTTTCCATCCACTATAGTGCCCTGTCCGGCAAAAGGGAAGCCGCCAAACTTGCTCTTGAAGATTACCTTGCTCTCGTAAGGACCTTCGATATTACGGCTGCGATAGCATATCTCCTCGCGTCCTGTCTTTGGCCATGCTATGCAGAGGAGGTAATACATACCGTCATGCTTGATGACGCGGCTGCCTTCATGCAGTCCTTCCGGCTTGCCACGAAGCTCCAGTACCTTGTTTACTCCACCTTCCTTCACGCCGGTGAGGTCGGATTTCAGTTCCACGAGGTGGATGTTTCCGCTGCCGGAGAATACATATACCCTACCGTCATCATCGAAGAAGAGGGAGGAATCATGGTAAGCAGGGAGGCGGCTGTGGAGAGTCCAGCCCTTTGCAGGGTCGTCTGTGCGGAACACCATTGACTTGTGCGGGTCGTCATTTGCCACGAAGAGCGCCCAGAAAGTGCCGTTGTGGTAGCGCAATGATGTCGCCCATTGTCCTCTGCCATATACTGTTCCCTCCTTGAGGTCGTAGCGTGGCGTGTCGTGGATGGCATCAGTGAGATATGAAACCACTTCCCAGTTTGCCAAATCCTTACTTCGCATGATTGGTCCGCCAGGGAAAAGGTGCATCGTAGTGGTGACGAGATAATAGTAATCGCCTACTCGGATAATGTCCGGATCTGGGTAATCAGACCATATATAGGCGTTCTTCATTGTCATTTTCTTTTCCGGCGAGCCATATCCGGCATCGCCCGGAGCCAGCGACTGGGCTGTCGCCGTCAGCATTCCTGCTGAGAGAAGGGCTGTAAATAGTAGTTTTTTCATATTTTGTTATTTTTAGGTGATTATTGGGAACCAACGGTAAAAGCCGTTGGCACAGTGGCTGTTAATTACTGGAGACGCTCCTTGTTCTTTCTATTTCTTCAGATTCCACTTTGAGTTATCACTCTGGAAATCATATTTTTCCAGTGCTGGAGTGCTGTCGCCAATGGAATAAAGGACATACTCTGTATTGATTCCGTCCTTTCCAGGGATAGCCTTTGGCATGATACGATATGTTCCATCGGTGAGTTGCTCAATGCGCCAGAGCTGTGAATCAGCACCTGTGAAGGCTGGAACGGTCTCCACCTGCATATCGGCAGTGGCGCAAAGAGCACGCTCCGTGCCTGCTATGGTAATCTTAAAGTATGGATTTGAGAGGTAGCCTCCTGCTTCTGGAACGGCAGTAATGGTCCAGTTTTGATGCGGACGAGCCATATAATCGCCGATACGAACACCGATATTACCGCCTTTATTCCATTCTCTTGCAATGTCTTCCCATCCTTTTTCCACTTCCTTCAGTGTCTGATTAGGTATTGGCTTCACTGCTTCGTTGGGGTCAATGCGATGCCATGCCTGGCGTTCTTGCTCCATTCTGACGAAGTCAACCGATATTTCCAGACTGTAACCTCTACGCTCTGAGATGATGGAATAAGTGCCTTCAGCGAATTGTTCGCCTGCATAAGGCCAGCCATTACGCCATAATAATGGTCTGATGGCAAGGACACTGCGTCCTCCACGGTCTAAGTCTGCTTCCCAATGGAATGACATCACCTCTACGCCATCATCGATAATGGTGCGTCCGAAGTGACCTGCTCCGACGGCACGTCTGCCTCCTGCCACGACGATACGACCGCCTCCATGAAACATATCGCGCCCTACATTGTCGATATAAGGTCCTGTCACCTCTCTACTTCTGCCACAAACGATGTTGTAAGTGGAGTTTACTCCATCGCAACAAGTGCCATGTGTGCCAAGCAGATAATAGTATCCATCACGATAGATGAGGTCTGTCGCTTCACAGTCTATGGCTATATCCTTTGCTTTATTGCCGTCAATGCGTGCTCCTGTCTTAGGGTCAAGCTCCACAATGCGGATATTTCCGAAGTAAGTACCATAGGAGAGCCAGAGCCTTCCCGTAGTGGGATCAAGGAGAAGTCCGGCATCTATGGCATCATTATCTTCGTCGCCATCGGATGAAGCCACCTCTATAGGTTCAGAAAACTTAAACTTTGGCGATGTAGGGTCGAGAGTTTCGTTCCACATAGTCAGCACTCTTCCGTTGTGACCACCACCGAGTCCGCCGCCCGTGGCACTGTAAGCTACGAGATAACGGTCGCCAATCTTAATGACATCAGGCGCTGCTCCGCCTCCTGGACGTATTGGTCCGCTATGCCATGACCATCCATCTTCGGTGACAAGACCTCCTGCTCCAGTGCCGAAGGTAAACCATTTACCGTCACAGAAGGCAAGTGTAGAGGGGTCATGTATCCAAGGTTGTCCTATCTGTGCCTTACATTCGAGGGATGAAAGTCCCATTGTAAGAAAACATATTATTGATATAAATAATGCTTTTTTCATTGTTTTATTTCTAAAATGTGATGTAGTTTGCCTGTAGAAATTATCTGAACGCAGTAGAAATACGGAGGTTATACTTGTCCGCATCCACGATACGGAAGCAGAAATCGCTCATTCCCGGGCCATTTATCACTGCTCCTGTGATGATATTGCGCCCCTTTTTGAGCGTTACAGGACGTGAAACGACATCATCGCGCACCATTCTTCGGTCGCCGGAGAGCATTGCCATCTCCTGACCATTAAGCCACCACTTGGAAGCGGAGTTGCTACCGATGGCAAATCTCACGTCTTTTATCTCCTCATCACATTCTATGATAGTAGTAGCCCAGAAGATAACGCCGTAGCGTTGCTGTCCGGTACAGGTGGCAAGGCGATACAGTTTGACATTGAATAGTTGGCTGTCATAAGCATTCCACGCCTTGTCCTTCTTACTATAAGCCAATGGTTGCGGAAAGGTCTCATTGAGATAAGTGTCTGTAAAGACGGTGTTGCTTCTGTTAGGCTTTGATATCGGGTCATGGAGCATCCACCTTCTGACGAAGCCTTCACTGTCGGGAGTAGTAGAATCCTTGGTAGCAGGGCGCAAATAGGTCTCCAGTTGCGGTGTCTTCTCTATCACGCGATAGTGTCCGCTGAGGTGCATAAATGCAAAGAGGCGTAATAGTCCGTCGTAGTAGGCATCGAAATATCCGTCAGCATCCGGCTTATGCTTGGCATTCCACAATCTATCGATGAAATCGTAACTTTTCGGATGCGAGCACATGATAGACGAAGCCGCGAGAGTAGCCATAAGTCCGATGGAATGGCGCAATTTGGGTTGGTAAGTGCCTGCTGGGAGAATTTGCTTTGGCAGTGTGCCATCCGTGTTGTATTGGTCGAGATATGAGTCTATGCCCTGCGAGAAAAAGAAGTTTTGAATGGTGTGTCCATAGTTCTGTTGCCACTGTCTGTCAGAGCAAGCCCAACTGTAATCGAGCGCAATATTCATCGGTACGCGCCATGAATCATAGCGGAAGCAGTCGCCTAAAAGTCGGTTATTATGTAACGGAGTGCCGTCGAAATTATTGTAATCATCATTGAGTCCAGTGAGCGGATGCACGCTTTTATGCAGATATTCACGACTTTTGCGGGCGCATTCACGCCAATATGATGCTCTGCCATCTTCGGCATAACGTGCCCATACCTCATAGAAGGCAGGGATATGGTAAGACGGATCAGTGAAGGAGACACCTGGAACGAAGGTGATAAGGTCGGTTTCCGGGTCTATCAGCGATACTGTCCGCTTGGTGGTGACTGGCTTTTCGAGTCTTTTTCCATCCATTCCACGCCTCATGGTAAACTCTGTCTGGCGTGGCTGGATGCAGTCGAGGATATACTGTGCCTCCTTCAGATAGTCGATTTCACCGCTGTTTCCCCATCTGTTTGATGCGAAGATGAGGGAAGTGATGTAATAGAGTTCGCCATCAGAGGCTGGTCCATTGGCATTTGGCGTGCCGTCAGGCTTGCAGCTCCAGCGGAAATAGCCTTTCATCGGTCCGTCCTGCATCTGCATATACTTCTTGCTCCAGCGCCAGAGACGGTCGAAGATGTCCTTTCTGTCAAACTGCACTGCTATCATCATGCCGTAGGACATGCCCTCGGTGCGCACATCCTTGTTCTTCAGGTCTGAGATGTAAGCCATATCCTTGCCTGCTTCAAAGTAGCAGCGGTTCTTTCCCTTGAACACGTCATCAAAGACCTGGCGCAGCTTTGCCTCGACTTCTGCCTCGGAATGCCCTGCCTCCACGAAGAGATTGCGATAGGTGCCCGTGGCAAGTCCACCGGAAGAGGAAGGCACGAGCGGTGTGCGCGGATTGAGGGAAATCCAATCCACCTCCACCGGGGCTTTGCCTTTGTTCGTCAGCACGAGTTCATGGAGTCCGTTAGGCAGTTTGTTGACCTTGAGTTCAAGTGTCGTCTTCCGGATATCCACTATCTCTGCACGTCCCCAGAATCCCGGTTTGTTCACCCATACGGTGTATTCTCCCTCTGGTATCTGCACGTTGGCATAGGTCACGAAGCCATCTTTCGGCAGTATAGTCTTCCATCCGAGGAAGCGGTTAGTCGTGTCATTATATTCTATCGTCGCCCCTCCACCGATACTGCTATATCTATCCATCTGCACCATAGTGCGGGCATCTGTCACTCCTATACCACGAAGCGTAGGTTTCACTTCCTGTATCGTGCCGTCAGGATTGAAGAAAAGGGAGTCGGCACAGACTGATCTGTTCTTGTCAAACCAAGGCGAATAGGCATTATTATGATAGAAGAGGTACCACTGTCCTTTGTATTCCACGATGGAATGGTGATTGGTCCAGCATCCATTCTCATGCTCTTTCATGATGATACCTTTGTATTCATAAGGTCCCATCGGCTTGTCGCTCATAGCATAAGCGAGACATTCGGTGCCATTTTCTTTGCGTACCCAAGGGTAAGTGAGGTAAAACTTACCATTTCTCTCGAATGCGAAAGGGCCTTCCTTGAAGCCTTCGGGCAGTCCTTCCACCGCATGACCGTAGAATTTCATGCCATTTGGCGCTTCAGTAGGGTTTTGCATCTCCTCGTCAGCAAGCTCGATGAGATTATCTTTCAATCTTGCCATACGCAGTCCGCCACCTCCCCAGAAGATGACATTCTCGCCATTGGAGGCCTGTAGCACACACGGGTCGATGCCTGCAATACCTTTTATATTGTCAGGCAAGGCTTTGTAGGGACCATACGGATGGTCGGCTGTCGCCACTCCGATACCAAATCCGCGGCTTCTTGCATCCTTGTCGGTGGCGAGAGGCTTAGGAGCATCGGGGAAAAAGAAATAATATTTGCCATCTTTCTCTACGCAGTCCGGTGCCCACATAGAGTAAGCCTTTGGGTTGCCCCATGGCACTTGCTCCTGGGAAAGAATCACTCCGTGGTCGGTCCAGTCGGTGAGATTGTCGGAAGAGAAGACATGATAGTCTGCCATGGAAAACCATTTCTTTTCTGGTTCCACGGGACTAATGATGTCGTGAGATGGAAAAAGGTAAATTCTGCCATTGAATACCCTTGCTGTTGGGTCTGCCGAAAACTGATGATTGATAATCGGATTCTGCGCTTTTGTGGCGGAGACGGCAGTTGCCAGAATGGACATTATGGCAATTTGCTTTAAGATTGTCATTAGGGTTAGATTTTGGGTTTTGGAATAATCCGATGGTAAAGTGTCGGATGTGAGTCAGTATTGTGGTTACAAAATTACGGAAAAATGGGGAAAAACTCTAATTATAATGTTGCAGAAACTTGTCGCATTGTTTCATTTTTGGCAAAGAATGGAAATATAGGGCTATTGTTCGATTTTTCCTATTGGGAATTATTTGCTGATTATGGTTTCAGACGTGAGAAATGAAATATCCCCAAAATATCGACTGTTAGAAAATTGTGGCATTTTCAGAAAAATCGTAATCAAATTGCAGAGTTTTGCTTACAGTTTTCTGACGCATAGATGCCGGGATACAAAAGCATAGATATTACGGGGTAAAAGCATAGTTATTACAAACTGAAAGCATAGTTATTACAGGGTAAAAACGATGCTTTCAGTTTGTAATATCAATGCTTTCGTTTTCCGGCGGCATTGCCATGATTTGGGAGAAACTTTTTGTTCTGTTTTTCCCTTCTGGCAAATTACGCTATTAGAGACGAAAAGACCAGAGGAAATCACTCTATAGTAATGACGAAGCCTCCACGAGGCTGACACTTTATCTTCATGTCATTTTCGCCGATTTCATCGCATGAAACAAGGTTCCAATTGCTCTTGCTCCTATCGTTGGAATCAAGGAAAAGATGGGCTTTCTTCTGTTTCTTTACATACTTCTTAAGAAGTGCGAAATCGAGTGTCTGCTCTTCATCTGTACCATTGATACCTGCCACATACCATTTATGCCCTTTTCTGCGTGCCATCACCACATATTCGCCCGGATAACCTGATATGAGTCGCGTCTCATCCCATGCTGTAGGGAGACTGGAGAGGAAGTCTCTGACTGCCTGAGGTTGGGCAAGGAAACTCTCAGGACGGTCTGCCAGATGCTGGATGCCAGACTCGAATATGACCGTGAGTGCCAATTCATGGGCATGAGTGGTGATGTGTGGATGCTGAGAGTCGGAGAATGCGCATGGGGTATAGTCCATCGAACCGATGACATTACGAGTAAATGGCAACGTGGCATTATGTCTTGCTGCCTTGTCGGTGAATGTAGGGACATTATTATACCATTCTGCTCCATAGACGCCCTCGGTGCTTACAAGGTTAGGATAGGTGCGTTGCCATCCACGAGGAACTGTTGCACCATGGAAATTGACGAGCAGATGATGCTTTGCGGCACACTCAAGAAGTTCTATCATGTATCTTATATTGAGATTGTTGTCACCGGAAAAGAAATCAATCTTCACACCCTTGACACCGATTTTCTCACACCATGCGAACTCTTTCTCTCGGTCTTCGGGATTATTGAGTCGGAATTTCGGACCCGGTGCCCCGTTTATCCAGCCGACAGAGGAATTATACCAGATTATCGGCTTAATGCCCGCTTCGATACATTCCTTGACTGCATCCTCGATGGTCTTACCTTGATTGGATGCAATCTTTGGCATTTCATCCCATTCTGCATCAATTAAAACGTAAGGCAACTTCATCTTTACAGCCAAATCGATGTATTTCCTTATTATATTTATATCATTGGAACCATGATTATACGCCCAATAAATCCACGAAGCAACGCCTGGCTTGATCCATGATACATCGTCAAAAGTGGATGGCTGAGAGTTGTCTGTAATGAGAGTGGATTCCACTACATCATTAAGCGAACCGATTATCAGCGTCTGATCGCCCTCCACGGCTTTGCCATCAGGGCGGATAAGATAATGATTCGATTGGCTCGTGGCATAGAAACTGGAAGCCGCACAATTCTTTCCGATATTCGATTCGGAAAGTAAGGCAAAGACATTATTCTCATATTCGAACAATGCCGGATAACCATATCGCTCGCCTTTCTTGGTTTCACGATTCTTTGGAAAGAATCCCTCATAGCTGTCAGTCCATTGCATTAGCCAGTTGGCTTTCGCAGAACTGAAATCCACATGATGACCTTCATATTCTCCATTGCCAAGAGTGCTGTCTCTGCTCCATGTTATGCCGTCATTATAGGCTTTTACCCTCAATCGGCATCCATCAGCAAGGGGATAACTGCTTTCGCAAAAAGCATTGGTGCAATGCTTCTTCTTACCCAAAAGCATTTCGTAGTCCACTTTTTCAGCCTTTTTGCTGTGAATTATCTTTCCTTGTCCGAGGCATATATCCATCTTCATTATTGACTGCCAGCCTTGCAGACCTTTATATCTCACTTGCAACTGACCGACTTCGGGTGCAGAAACATACTCCACCTTGATTTTTCCATTGGGCGAAACTTGCGCTAATGCAACCGAAGAAATCAAAGAAAGGGGCAAAACGAGTGTCTTGATTATTATTTTCTGAATTTGCTTAGAGTACTTCATAACTTTACTTTCTTTGATTTTCTTTTATACGATATTGTTTTTTCTCCTTGCGGTGTCTTAACTATAAAAATGCGTTTTTTCGCCATTCCATCGAAGTTTCCATTGCGGTCGCCTATCTCTAAAGTGCGGTTTGCTTCGTTCCATTTCAGATGTATGGTGGAGAAAGCACCATTTTCATAATTGTATGTATCGCCTTCGTCCTCATAAAGAGTAAACTCAGCATTCTTTCCTGGATATACATTGATAGTAATCGGCTTGCCTCTCTGCGCATCAGAGTATTCCGCCACCTCAGTAGTAGGAATTATCGAGCCTGACTTTACGAAGATATGCACCTTGTCTATCTCTGTAGGCTGAGTAATCCATCTGCCTCCTTCATATAATTTTCCATCGTTGAAATCATACCATTCCGTACCTTTCGGAAGATATATACTACGGTCTTTCGCTTCGGAAAGAGGTTTTGTGACCGGACATACAAGGTAGTCGCCGAACATATACTCGTCCTTCAGGTCAAGAACATTATCATCTTCCGGGAAATCAAAGGCAAGCAAGCGGGCCATAGTGTAACCTTCTCGATGCTGTTTCCATGCCATACTATATATATAAGGTATGTTACGATAACGAAGACTTATCATACTTGAGATGGCATCATAGAATATTGTGCCTTTTTCTCCAAATTGCCATATCTCGCGCGGAGTGTCACTACCGTGACTTCTCAGCATCGGAAGAAAGGTAGCCCATTGAAACATTCTGACATAGTATTCCTTGTAGGCATCATCCCTGACGCCATTCTGAAATTCTCCCTTGTAAAACCACCTTCTACCATCGTCTTTCGTGAAGAAAGAACCTACATCTACCGTCCAATAAGGATTGCCAGTAGCCATATAATTAAGCCCGGCAGGTATCTGTTGGCGGAAAGATTGCCATGAAGCGTGGGTATCGCCATTCCATACTATCGTACCATATCGTTGCTGACCTGCATAGGTGGAACGAGTAAGATTGACTACTCGCGGTCCTCCACCATACCTGTTGGCGGTCGCAGCACGCTGATTCTCATATATTCCCATAGAGTGATAGAGCGAAAAGAGACTGCTGCGCTCTACTCCAAGGGCTTCGCTGAGCACATCTTTATTGAGCATCCAGCGGTATTCATGGTCGTCCCAACTATATGGAACGGACTCATCATGGAGGGAATGTGCGGGTATTTGATTCCAATCACCATCAAGAGGCTCGCTGGAATCACACCACCAGGCATCAAAACCATTGGCAAAAAACTCATCATTGGCATATTTCCAATAGAGCTTACGGGCTTCTGGATTGAAGGCATCATAGATATCATGCTCCAGCATCATGCCTCTCTGCTTGAAATCATCAGCTTCAGGACACCATTGAGGATTAGGCCAGATGCTAATCATCAGTTTTGCGTTCATGGAATGCACCGAATCTGCAAGGGCCTTTGGCGATGGATAGTACTTTGGATTCATCTTCATATAGCCCCATCCCTGTGGCCAGTAGTTCCAGTCCTGCACTATCATGTCGATAGGCACATGCCTACGGCGATATTCACGCAATGTTTTCACTATATCATCAGATGACACGTAGCGCTCTTTCGACTGTGTATAGCCAAACAAATAACGTGGCATCATGGAGACATCTCCCGTAAGGAAACGATAATTTTCCACGATTTCATCGAGATTTTCGCCTTTGATGAAATAGTAGTCAAGATGCTTCGCACCTTCGAGCTGCATCGTGGTGACGTAACAATCTGCAGTTCCTGTTTCCTTATTATCTGCCTTCCGGCTCTCAAACTTCATCGCACAACCGGCATCAAAGAGAAGACCGTAACCCTTAGTAGATAGAAGCATCGGAACGAAAGCCTTGAGATTATGCTGGGTAAGCCACAATGTCTTGCCCTGAAGATTCATATAATCCTCCATGTGGGCTCCAAGACCATAGAGCGCTTTCTCGTTTTCTGCACAGAAAGAGACATAATAGCGGGTGCTTATTCCTATAGTATCACGGCGTATTATATCCTTCACAGTCACCTTGCCGTTAGCAGTTTCCACTGCACGAGCGGATTTTTCATCATATACAATGCGCTCCTGCACTGAGGGTTCTGCCTTTAGATATTTGCCATTTGAGTCAAGAATCACATTACTCTGCTTATCCTTGAAGGTGAGACTTCCTGTCTGCTTATCCATAATGACGGTAAGCACAGAAGAACGAAGAACTAATTGCTCGGCGGTTTCCGTTTGTGCTACCTTCACATTTTGAGGCGAATAGACGCAGATACCGGTGTTATTATTTTGGAACTTGCCATCTTGGTCCCACTGCACACGTACTATTGAAGGCGTGACAAAAGAAAATCTCAGCTTTGGATTAGCATTTATTGCCAATCCGAAGCTGAGAATTATGTAAAGAAATATGTGTCGCATATAATGAAAAAACATTACTGGAGTTTCGCCAGTATCTATCAAGCTGACAATCAGCAATAAAATATCAATAAATAAAAATAAACAAATATATTTTTCTATTTTTTCTTTATTTTTCTATATTGATGTTTTAATCTTCCCCACAATGGTGGGGACTGAGGGGGTTGCCGCTTTTTTAGTTTATCAGGAACACCTTCTCCACTCCATTCCATACGGCAGTCACCTTGGCGCGGCCATCGGTTATCTTGCCCACAGTGAACTTCACGCTCGGGTCGGAGGCTGTTGCCTTGATGACGGAATTGCCGGTGAGGCGGCCATAGACCTGATAATGGTCTGTCTGGGTGTAACCGTTCTGGTTGGTGGAGAGAATCGGGTCGGATGGAATGACGAGATTATTGCCATCTACATTGATAGTAACCTGTGGCACCTTTGGCGCTGAAGGGGTGATGTTATCATTGGCGAAGGCTATTCCGTGGAGGTCGAAGAGACCCTGCGGACGGGCATTCTTCTGGTTGATGTTGCCCCAACGTGGCTGTGCTGGTGCCTTATATTCCGGTCCTTCCACCACGAGATATATGCCATGCTTGCCTGTAAGACCTTCCACTCCTGGCACTTTGACGCTGTGGGTGACACGCTGTCCGCTCTTAGGATTCTTCACTTCGATGCGTCCTATCTCCTTTCCGTTCCATGTAGAGTTGGCGTATGGGCCGTCCAGCATCACCTTTATAGTGTATGGCTGACCGCTTCCTTCGGTTATATCGAGTTGGATGCGGGTGCCATCGCCTTTCTTTGTGCCAGCAAAAGCCTTGCATCCTTTGGTCTCTTTGGCAAGTCCGCCGAAGCCGAAGTACTTGAATCCCACGATGCTGCCATTCTTCAGTCCTGCAAGATCCATAGAGTTGTTCCACACGTCACGCTGGTCCTGCATCGCATTATGGTCGGTCACGTAGCAAGCAATGCCTGCTGAATAATACTTATAAGGGTCGAGTCCGAAGATTTGGAAGCCTTCTGAAGTCACTTCTGCACCGGTATAGTGGTCGCCATTGGATGCTTTTGCCGACCATTCATTGCCTTTCACGTATGGATCATAACCTATGATGCGCACTTTTCCGCCCTTAGCCACAGACTTTTTGTCCCATTCTATCTTGACAGGAGCCACCATTGCCTGGCGTGCATTGCCGAAACCACGTGGCGGACGATGATAGAACACATACCATTGACCATTGATTTCCTGAAGCGAACCGTGGGTATTATGCGCCCAATTGGTAGTTATCAGTTTGCTTCCATCCTCATTTAGCACGACACCACGTGAATCTACGAGCACTCCGCCTGAGCGCCAAGGTCCTAATGGACTGTCGCCGTATGCGTAACGGAGGGCTGAATTGGTGGAGCCAAGACCGTAATCAGGACCACTATAGCCTGAGAATACCATGACATACTTATTGCCTACCTGGCGTATTGAACTGGCTTCAAAGAAATTAAACTCACCTGGATTCTGTCCTTTATACAGTGCTGGATACTCTGTGCCTTTCGGATCGCGCACTTCTCCATAGCGCAGAGAGGCTGGAATGAAGTAATCATGAATCTTAGTGCCTGGACGAACGGAGTACATAGTGTTCTGATCAAGCTCTGCCGCGGTGGAATGTTGGAAACCATAGAATACGTATGCTCGATAACCTTTATCGAAATCCTTATCCTTTTTGTCAGTGATATTCTCGATAAAGACTGATGGATCGAAGTCAATCATTGAGCCTGGGAGACACTGGCGCTGGTCTTTCGTGAGATTTATCGGTGTGAAAGGGCCGTCAGGACGATCACCTTTCGCCACCATTGGCACGCGACGATAGCCACGGGAGTGAGGATAGAGATAGTAAGTCTTCTTTCCTGTCTTCTTGTCCTTTACCTCAACGAGATCTGGAGCGTACATGGTGTCCCACTGACCATCCACATAATGCGTGAAGATAGCGCCCTCATCACGCCATTTGCTGAGGTCTTCCACCGGTGCAGACCACATTCTTATGTCTGGACCGCAATATGCTGTGTTCTTCACATCATGCGAACCGATGATATAAGCGCGATATTTTCCAGGGTTGTCAGGGTCTTCAAAGACTCTTGGTTCACCATCAGGAACGTGCTCCCACAAAGGGAGATAAGGGTTTTGGGCATTTGCCGAGAGGATAGATGCTCCCATAAGGGCGCATATTGAGAGAGCTTTCTTTATTACTTTCATATTGAAATATAGTGAGATAATTATTATTTCAGGCTTATATCCACCGCTAATGTGGCGGATATAAGTCTCGTTTTATTCATTATTTACCGTATTTACTTCGCCGGTGTCATCTGCCACCAGTCGAAATTAAAGAGGTTTTTCTTCTGATATTTACCACCCTTAAAGACGAGATACAAATCGTGCTTGCCACTTACAGGAGCGAGACGAGTGGTAAATTCCTTATACTTAAACTTAGTATTGGTAATATCAAGAGTGCCAAGAAGTCTGCCTTCTACATCATCAATGCGCACTTCCATCTTACCTCCATATAGCTGAACAGCGCAGGAAGCTGTGAATGAAGATGCTCCTTTCTTTCCAAAGTCAACGCCTTTCACGAGAATATACTCACCATCATCAATATTTGTGACGAAAAGAGTAGGATTCCATGGACCTGAAGGATTAGCGCGAGTGGTGCGAAGACCATATCCCCATGCCATCGTCTCTGCCTCAACGCGACGGTAAGGATTGAAAGAGCCCACCTGTTCGAGCTTTGCATGAAGGAAATAAGGCAGTTCCTGAATGGTTCCATCTGGATTGTAAGTCATCTCAGCCGCAGAGCAGCTACGCTGTTCCGCATGACGACTGGTCTCAAAACGGAAAACATCATAACATAGACCAAAGCAATAAGACTTTCCCTTGAAGTCGATAATGCCAGGATGATTGCCCCTTGTCTGTGGAGTATGATCCATTATGTGTCCTTTCCACTCCCAAGGACCGTCAGCATGATCTGACATGGCATAGCCGATACCTTCAGGACAGCATGTCGAAGCAAAAGCCATATAGTATTTCATCTTACCTTTCGCATTCTTCCTGCCCCAGAACCACGGACCTTCCTGATAGTCCTTTACCTTAGGATACTCAATGACTTCGCCAGAATAAGAAATCATATCCTCATTGAGACGCACCATATAAAGGTTTGGATTGCCCCAATACAGATACGCTTGACCATCTGTATCAATCCATACTGTAGGGTCAATGTCATACCAATGCTCCTTATTCCATACGAGAGGCTTGCCCAAAGGATCCTTGAAAGGGCCGAAAGGAGAGTCTGCCACGAGCACTCCTATGCCGTGACCATGTATAGGACAATACATATACCATTTGCCGTTACGCTCTATTACCTGCGCTGCCCAAGCTCCATTGTTGCCTTTGAACCACGGGAAATCCTTCAGCGAAGCCACTGCACCGTGGTCTTCCCAGTTTACCATGTCTGTAGATGTATAAAGAAGCCAGTCCTTCATGAGGAAACCATCGGCACCTTCCTCATCGTGAGTGGTGTAAAGATACACAGTATCACCATGTACGTATGGTGCAGGGTCTGCGGTATATTTGGTCTGAATCAATGGAAGATTGAGCTTCTGTGCCTGCACTGATGCTACAGACATTAGGGCAAAAGCGATAGAAGCCAGCGTCTTTTTAGATTTATTCATAAGTTATAAATAGTTGAGATTGCCCCCTCTTTTACGAAAAGGCATGTTTTCTATTTATTGATTGTCAAATTTTTACTCTGCGATAAGGAAGGCACCATTGACTGGAATGATGGCTTCCATGATGCGCTTCTTGTTTATTTTCACTTGCTTTACCATACTTTCCGGTGTCACTTTCTTCGTAGGCTTGTCGCTATATACCGTGACTATCTGACCTACATCATACATATCCACTGGAATCTTGAGCTTGAGTGTCTCCTTTGTGCCGTTGATTGCAGTGAGATACCATTTTCCTGCCTGACTTTTACGTGCGAGAACAACGTATTTTCCCGGATAACCTGCGATAAAACGTATATCCTCCCATGCGGTTGGAACATTCTTCATGAAGTCGATAGCCCATGCAGGAGCATCTGTAAGATTACTTGGCGACATGGCAAAATGCTGCACAGGAGACTGGAATAGCACTGCTGTGGCAAGGGCAAAGACATCTGATGTGATGCGATGACCACCACCTTTGCCTGGCTGATTGTATTTGTTGTAATACCAATTGAGAGTACTTCCTCCGAAATCCATACTGCCTACAGCATTACGGATGAATGGCAGGAAGGTGGCATCCATAGCCTCTCTGTCGCATTCGCCTTGTGAAAAGCGAAGGTTCTCGGATGCTCTCACTGCCTCGCTTGCTACATAATTAGGATAGAGCATTTCCCATCCACGTGGCAATGTGCATCCATGGAATATGACTTTAATATCATGTTTGAGGGCATCAGCGAGGATGTCACGATATAATTCCATAGTGCATTGCTTGTCACCACCGAAGAAATCGACTTTAATACCACGGATACCAGTCTGCTGAAGCCATGCCATCTCCTGCTGACGGGCAGTTGCTGTGCTTAAACAGTGGCGTGGTGTCTGCGGAGCATCATTCCAATTACCATTAGAATTATACCAAAGATAGAGGTAAACGCCTTTCGTTTTTCCGTAACGAGCAAGTTCTGCTATGCGCTCACGACCGATTTGACGATCCCATTGAGCATCAATGAGCAGGGATTCCCAGCCCATTGCCGCAGCGAAATCTATGTATTCTTTCTGCGTATCGTAGTTACAGCTGGCATCATCTGCAATAATCCATGACCAAGCTCCACGTCCATAGCCTTCCTTATGCTTAGCGCGAAGGACATCAAGAGCGCCCTTATTATCCTTTTGAGCTACGGCAAGAGCATCCCATGTCACTGTAGTCTCGACGATATCTTTAAGATTTGGAGAAACGGTAAGTGTGCGCCACGGGGTCTTTTCAGGCAAAGCCATCTGTGCACCTGTAGATCCATAGCCATTGTTTTCCTTCATATCAGGGAAAGAAACCTTATAGTTTCCAGCACCTTTATTCTCTATTTTACAACCAGGATAATTGCCACAACTGCCTGTTTCGGAAGCGAGAATCCAGATATTGCCATCCTCTGCCGGTGCTTTGAAGAGGCAAGGGAAGGTGTAACCCTGTCCCCAACCGTTCTTACCCATAGCCTCATCGGCTGTATAATGGGTCTCATAGCTTGGTGCTGTGCGTGCAAAACCAGTCATTGAGCCCATTTGTGGACATAGGAAAGTGACGGTTTCATCGAGGAAATGGAAGCCTGTAGCCTCGTCATTGACCACTACGCACATAGTTTCCTTTTGGCTTTTCAGTATCTCATACTGGAAGGCTATATTGTGATTGCTCACTTGGAAAGTGGCTTTCAGTACGTCTTTACCATTCTGTGCGAAAGTGTATGTCTGCTGATTAGCTGCGTAATGGTTGTCCTTACGCTTGATATTATATAATGTGTAGTCTGCTTTCACAGGCTGAACAGCAGAAGAATTGCTGATAGAAAGGTCTTTTGTGAAGTCACCTATATTGGTATTGAGACCTAATGGGGATGGTTTCATACAGTCTTTTCCATTATATGTGACTGTATATACAGGTTTTCCTTGGTCGCAAGTGACCTTAACCTGAAGTTTACCATCAGGACTTGTCTGCGCATTAAGGGCGCTGACAGGGAGCAGAAGCATTGCTATCTGAAGGAGAATGCCATTCTTTTTCATTATTCAAAAATAGGAATTCATTATTCTTAATTGACTAAACCACTAATCACCATAGCGATTACTGGATGCGCCACCAATCGAAATTGAAGAGCTTTAAGCCCTTTTTGCCTCGGAATACGAAGTATAGGTCGTGCTTTCCTTTTACTTCCTTGGTGAAAGAAGTTTTAACTGTCTGCCATTCTTCCCAGCCGCCAGTGCGTGGAACATCGACTGTAGCGACGAGATTGCCCTTCAATGAGTCGAGGCGAACTTCTATCTGACCTCCCTGGAGAGCACTTGCCACGCTGACTTCGATATTAAGTCGGGAGGCAGGAGCATTGGTATCAAAATCCACTTCGCGCAGTTTTATCCAGTCTTCATTATGTATATCGCTTACCCAAATGCGTTTTTGCTTGCTGTTCCACTCAGAGCGAACGCCCTTTGAGAATGCCATTGTCTCTGCCTCCACACGGCGGAAAGGAGAGAATGTGGCGATAGGGGCTGGTCCTTCATGTGTAGGAAGGATGACAGGAAGGCGACCATCCTTCTGCCATTGGAACTCTTCTACGCAGGCACTGCGTGAGAATCCGCCACCCTTTGGTAACCAACCTGTGTGATAGAAGAAGTAATGATGACCTTTATAATCAATGATTCCGCTGTGATTAGTAAATGATTTAGTATCATTAGTCTGTGCCATTACCTCGCCTTTATACTCCCATGGTCCCTGCGGAGAATTGCTTTCAGAGTATGCTATGCACTCTGGCACGCCTCCGGCAGCATATACAAGGAGCCATTTACCCCAAGCAGATGCTTTCATTTCCTTCTTTGTCAGCTTCATTTGCTTTATCTCTTGTTTAGAGAGAGAACGCTGTTTGTAGAGCCATGGTCCCTCTGTGTAGCGCTTAACAGTGGTGTCACACTTCACTTCTGAAGCGAGATGAATCATATCATCGCTCAGTTTTGCACTGTAATATTTAGGGTTTCCCCACGCGATATATGCCTGACCATCATCATCAATCCACACTGTAGGGTCGATATGATCCCACTTTCCGTCCTCATAGAGTGGCTTTCCGAGGGCATCATGATAAGGTCCTTCGATATTATCAGCCACAGCTACGCCGATGGCCATGCCGTTGCTGATCTTGGAATGCACCGTAACATAGAAATAAAACTTGCCGTTTCGCTCGATGACCTGCGGTGCCCAAGCCCTGTCATCAGCCCATTTGAAGTCGAAAAGACTAAGTGGCGAACCGTGATCCTGCCAGTTTACCATGTCAACAGTGGAGAGAAGTCGCCAGTCATGCATCCAGAAGAAGTCGGCATTCTCCTCATCATGTCCGGTGAAGACATAGAGACGGTCGCCATATACCATAGGTGCCGGGTCGGTGGAGAAAAATGTCTGAGCGATAGGATTTTGCGCTTCAGCCAATAATGGCGAAAGGATAGCCGTAGCAGAGAGGAGTAATCTGGATAGTATCTGTTTCATTATTAGATGTATTTAGTATGTTTGGAAGGAATCCACCCTACCCTTTCATAGTAATGATAGGAATGGATTCCAATATCAAAGCATATTATAATTTACTTAAAGAGGATGGAGGCGAACTCCTTGAGGGCGCGTCTCCAAGTGAGGAACTCATGCGCTGTGCCATCAGAAACGTGGCTTGTGGCATTATATCCCGCAGCTTTCAGCGTCTCGACAGCTTGCTTCACGCGGTCAGGATTCTCCTTGCTTCCGCATGAGATGAACATATGCTTAGGAGCAGGCTTGCCCTTCAGTTCTTCAGGCAGATAGATACCACCGCTGAAGAGTCCCCAATAGCCGAATAACTCTGGGCGTGCGAGAGTGGCATTATGCGTCTCCATACCGCCCATTGAGAGTCCTGCCATAGCGCGATGGGCGCGGTCAGGGATGGTGCGGAAATGGCTGTCAACGTATGGGACGAGCTCGTCCATCAGGACTTTCTGGAACTCTGTCCAGTCAAACTCGTGCATACGTCCCCATTTGCACTCATTTGTCATGCCGTAAGTCATCACGATGATGAACGGCTTTACCTTGCCTTCAGCGATGAGATTGTCGAGTATGAGGTTGGCATGTCCTTGGTTTGACCACGCTGTCTCATCCTCTCCCCATCCATGCTGCAGGTAAAGCACAGGGTAACGGTTTTTCTTTCCCTTCTTGCCCACAGTGCTCTTCTCATATCCTGCTGGTGTATAGACGTAGGCAACGCGCTCTGAATTGGTGCTTGGAGAATGGAAAATAATCTTCTGCACATTGCCATGAGGGACATTCTTGAGCGCATAGAAGTCGCGATCATGTGCAGGAATCTCTATACCAGACTCCCAACGGCATGATCCATAGTAATTCTTTGCGCCCGGATCATTGACCACTCCGCCATCGATGGTAAGGTGATAATAATGGAATCCCTCATCCATCGGTCCGTCAGTGGTGCCATACCAGAAACCATCTTTACCCTTTTGGAGCACAGTACCGCCGGTACCACCGAGTCCGAGGCTGACAAGTACGGACTTAGCCTGCGGTGCCTCGACACGGAAGCGTGCATATCCCTGTGAGTTTACCATCGGATACTGCTGTCCCGGCTGGTTAAGCTCGCTCGGTTTGAAGTCCTCTATCGGCTTGACATTATCGAGAGCAGGATTGAAATCCCTAACGGCATAATAGGCAGTCTTAGGCTTCAGGTCCTTGTCGAACAAGAGAGGATAGTTTGATGTGCCTACCCATGAATCGCGGTCAGAGAGGTTCCAGAAGGTGACAACGTCCACCACGTCCTTATATTTGCGCAATGTCTTGAAAAGCTGGCTGTACTGATTGGCGTGGAGAGTCTTGATATAAGGCTTTATTTCTACTCCTTTACGTGAGAAATTCAGTTGACCTCCCATTTCTTCATTGGCGCGAATATCAAGCTCAGTGAAGTGAATGTGCTTGACAAGTGTGGCATATTTCTCGATTGCAGCAGAGACATCGTCCATAGAAGGTCCGTAGATGTTGTAGTGACCCTGCATTCCGATGCCGTCGATAGGTACGCCGGCGTCCTTCATTTTCTTCACCATATCATAGATGCGCTGGCTCTTTCCCTTGTCGGCTGCATTGTAGTCATTATAGAAAAGGAGCGCTTTCGGGTCGGCTTCACGTGCAAACTGGAATGCTTTAGCAATGAATTCATCGCCACAAAGCTTATATAATGCGCTCTCGCGGTAAGGACTTCCGGCTGGTCTTCCTCTAAATGCAGGACGTTGCTGGTCTGCCATTGCCTCATTGACCACGTCCCAACAATATACGATGTCCTTGTAACGGTTGACGACAGTGTGGATATGATCGCGGAGACGCTTGTAGAATACTTCCTTCTTGACGAACTTTCCCTTCTTGTCGTACATCATCCAGTCGGCAAACTGGCTATGCCACACGAGGCAATGACCACGCATCGGGATGTGATGACGGCGACACCAGTTGGCAATACTGTCGGCACCTTCCCATTTCCAGACACCTTCAGCAGGGTGAAGTTCGCCCGGTTTCATCGCGTTCTCACAGGTTACGCTGTTGTAATTGGCGAGGGTCAGCTGCTGTTCTGCTTCGGAGAAGTTGCGGGTATTCAGTGCTACGCCTACCTTGAAGTAATCTTTATAGGCGTCCTTCAGTCCTTTTGCTGTGCTCATTGGCTGAGCAAGGCTGGTAATAAAGGCTGGAGTAATGGCTAATAATAAGGTAATTAGGTTTTTTTTGATTGAGTTTGTCATATTATTGGGTGTTTTTGTTTTTTAGGTTTATAATATCAGGCGGTAACGCGCGGCACGGGGCTGGCTACATTATTACCTTCTTTCCTTTGATGATGTATATCTGTCCCTTTACCATTTTCGTTACTCGCTGGCCTTGAAGATTATAGATGGCTGAGGAATTAGTGAGGGAAGACGATGTCTGGATGGTGGCTATGCCTGTGGATTCAGGCAGAAGTTTGTACATCTGTTCGGCATATCGCTTGCCTAATGTGCGGTAACCAGCGGCACTGAAATGAAAAGGATCCTTGCCATTACCAGGCAAATCCTTGGCAGAAATGACATAAGAATTAGTGACATACTCTTTCAGATGAGGAAGCGCAGCAGTATTATGCCATGAGCAAGCGCCGCCTTGGTCGGCATAAAGGGTCTCTCCGGCGAGGAGAGGTGTCTCTGCCGGATTGAGTCCGAGGGCGTAACAGATGCGGGTATATACTTTTCCTACCTTCTCACACCAATCGGATTCTCCATTATTCGACTCGCCTTGATGAAGCAAAATTCCCTTGATAGTGCCTTTCTTTTGAGCCAGTTTACCCATTTCGATAAGGCGACCAAGGGGATCATTGTCGTATTCCTTACAGATATTCTTAAACCAATCTGCATCGCCAGCGATGTAGGCATCCTTAAATTCATCCATATAAAGCTCGATTTTTGCGCCTCCTACAGCTACATTTATGACTCCGACCTTTATATTCTCGGGCAGTTTCTCTACGAGAGTGCGTCCGAAATAGTCAGCTGGAGTCAGTCCAGTGTTCTGTCGGCAAAGCGGTGGAATGGCTTTGTACCAATTACCTTTGGTACGATTAGTGCCGAAATTGACGGCTGCCATCATCTGAAAGCGAGCGGAAATGCCGCTCAAGTCTTGTGACTCAATGGCTGCATTACCCTCCATGTTCGACTGTCCGAAGCAGAGATAGATATGAAAATTAGGGTCGCCCTGCTGGACATATTCCCATGAATCAGGGATGACAGGCTCCTTAGGAGCATCAGGGGTCTCGATCTTTCCGTCGGAAGTAGCGATGGCAAACGGCGTATTGCTGTCAGACATCCATCCTTTAGTGGTGCCATTCTCGAAGTCTCCGTTCTCCACGAAGTTGACTCCGATGGCATCATCCACTATCTTTACATCGTCGAAACAGATAGTTCCGTCAAGAGTGCCGAACATAAAACTGAGTCGGTCGATAGGGAAATTTGCGTTGAATTTCCATGTATAGGTAGCCCATTCGGTGGTAACCTTATTGGAACCGAGATACTGCACATCGTTGGTGCCGCCCCATTGGTTGCGGTTAGTGCTCTTTGTGTCGCAAGGCCAGAATGCGACATCAATGCTTTTAGAGGCTTTTGCCTTGATGGTCAGGGTGTAACTGTTGCCCTTTGTCAATGCAGAAGGCAAGTCATAGCTTGCCTGATTGTCCCATGCATTGGCTCCAGCCTTAGATGTGGTGTAGGCAATGCACTTTCCCGGATCGACATAACCTTTCTCCACGGTGACGCTGACCTTGGCAAAATTCTTGTTGTCCTTATCATCCAATGCCTGCGCAAGGAGGGTATGTGTGCCGTCAGTGAGCCCTTTATACTGATATTCAAACGGTGCTGAGGTCACTTCAGCCTGCCTTGTGCCGTCGAGATAGAACCTTACAGCGGTGATATTGCCCTCAGAACTGGTGGCTTTCACCTTGAGGTTGACATTCTCGGAGGTCTTTACGCCATTGGAATGGGATGTTATCTCCACCTGGACAGGCTTGGCTTCGAGGGAATAATTCTTGCAGAATTTCCATATTTCATCAAGGGTATAGAGACCGTCATTGCTAATCCAGTGACCCTTGTTGGCGAGTTCCATCAGCACTACCTTTACTCCGTCTGTGCCGTCGCCCCACTCCTTTCGCGTGATATGGCTGTAACCACCATAGTTTTTGGTTATGGTAGGAGTAGTGTTGCATTTGTTTTTCTTGACGAGTTCGTCGATATTCCTCTGCACATTACTATATACGCACACGTCATCACCCGTGCCATGATGATGGATAACGGGTATGGCACGCTTGCCTGTGTAGGTAAATCCACCCATAGGATAACCGCTTATCGGTGCGAAAGCGGCTATTACGTTCGGAATCTTGTTCATAGCATGATAAGTGAGCATACCTCCCATTGAGAAGCCCGAGAGATAAACTCGGTTTTCGTCAATGTCGAAATCCTTTTTCATCTGAGCTATGAGGTCTTTGATGAGATTGATGTCACGGTCGCCAGATATGTCCCAACCTTTGTTAATGCCTTCAGGAAGGACAATGACAAATTTCTCTTTGTCGGCAAGATTCTTGGCATCCTTGAGCATATCCCATTGGTATTGGGCACTCTGATTCATGCCGTGACATGAGATGATGAGCGGACGTTTGCTGCCAAGACCGGAAGGAGCGTACTGTAGGTACTCTCGCTTCTGGCCTTCGGAAGTGATGGTCTTACGAGTTTGTGCATTGGTGACCATCGAAATGGTTAGGATAGAGATAATAATAGTAAAAATTTTCGTAATGTGAGTCATTGTCGTATTTAGTCTAATAGATTGTAATTTTTCTCTTTTGGTGTCTGACAAACTATGGTAGCGTCAGGTGTTGTTTACTGTTTGCAAAATTACGAAAATTGGTTTACAATCTATTTTTTTATTGTTTCATAGACTTTTCTTTATGTAACAATATACTGATAAATAGGGGATTGTTGGTATTCTTTCTGATTATTCTTGCTTATATCAGCCGGTGACGTGGCTGACACAGGGACGGTTTCTAAATGAAGAATGAGGAATGAAGAATGGCTGATGCCGTTGCGGAAGACCCTATCTTATCCCCATGTGAGGGGAAGACTGGATAGTGAGACCTCCATTGAGAAAGAGGGACGCAAGCCAGAGAACGTATATGGCCTCCCCCTCACAGGGGGAAGAGAGGGGGTCTTGTCGGTGACGTGGCTGACACGGGGGCGAACTGTTATGGAAATGGATGCTGGAATTGGTCTATTTTCCTGCTTATTGGAGGTAGATGCTTTACGCTATTGTAAGATACTGATAGTGAATATGTTGCAATATCTATGCTTTTACATTGTAATAACTATGCTTTTAGGAGGTAATAACTATGCTTTTAGGAGGTAATAACTATGCTTTTGGGAGGTGATAACTATGCTTTTGGGAGGTGATAGCTTATTTATTGGTTTTTAATATGGGTGTTTTAGATTATGTTGTTCGATTTTTCCTATTAAGAAAAGATATGAATTGGCTGACTATCGGTGTTGCTTTCCTTGATTATTATTGGCATAAAAAAAAGCGAAAAACAGGACTGACGCTTGGGCAAACGCACTTCCTGTTCTTCGCTTTTGGGCTTATTTGGATTTGCTATAAGATTATTTCGACTTGCTTTTCTTGTGCTTCCGTGGATTGTTTGTTTCCTTTTTTAGGATAGACAACATCACATCGGCATAGCGACGACCGAGAATGCGGTAGCCTTCTGCAGTGAAATGGAGCTTGTCAGGACGACCTGGACATCCGAGAGAAGACACTGGATAGGCTGTCGAGATGGTATTCTGAATGCTGTCGATGATGCTATTATGCAAATAGCAGCAACCGCCATCCTCTTTGGTCATTTATTCAAGGGAATAGAAAAAGCGTTGATATTGCAGCGTAAAAGTTATGCTTTTGCATAGCAATATCAACGCTTTCAGCGTGTGATAACGGCGTTATTGCGGCGCAATAACTATGATGCTTGTTTTGTCCTATCTAACGATGGCATGAACGACACCGTGGACGGGGTCGGGGGGAGGGGCGGAATCAGAAGATGTGTTGCACGAACTCTGCGAGGCAACGGCGCCATGTCAGCCACTCGTGAGCAGTGCCTTGTGACACGAAGAACTCCACATTAATGCCCTTTGCCTTGAGATTGTCGGTCATCTGCTTGGTGCCGAAGTTCTCTTCCGTGCCGCATCCCATGAAGAAATATCCCACCTTGCTGTTGAAAGCCTTTGCATCTGTGAACACTCCGCCTGCGAATGTGTCGAGGTTTACGCCGAAGATGGCTCCGCTGAAGGTGCCTATATATGAGAAGGTGTCGAGGTTGGCAGTGGTGATGTCGAGGGTCTGCTTTCCTCCCCATGAGAGTCCTGCCATGCCGCGGAACTTTCTGTCGCTCTTGGTGCGGAAGGTCTTGTCAATATATGGAATGATGTCCTTGAGGAGAACCTGCTGGAAGGAAGCTCCGAAATCATTGCGGCTCTCGCCTTTCTTGGCTCCGAAGCCGTAGTCGCAGTTGCCGTTGTCCATGACTACAATCATCTCCTTTGCCTTTCCCTGAGCGATGAGATTGTCCATGATGTACTGCATACGTCCCTGAGTGCTCCATCCTGTCTCGTTTTCCGCCATGCCATGCTGGAGGTATAGCACTGGAAAACGGCGTGTGGATTGCAGGTATGAGGCTGGTGTATATACGAAGCAGCGGCGCTCTTTGTTCTCTACTGATGACCAATAGCGGCACTCCATGACCTGTCCGCGTGCCACTTTCGGGTCTGCCTTGTAGAGGTTTATCTCCTCTTCGGTCATTGTGGCACCTCGCATATTCTGTTTTAGGTTGGGGTTATGGTCGAGATTTACGTCGATGTCGATGCTGCTATACATCTTTCCGCATCCGAAGACGGTTTTCATGGCAGGGTCGCACATGCTTACTCCATCGACATTGAGCACGTAGTAATGGTTGCCGCAGGGTAAAGGGGCGGTGGTCACGGTCCATAATCCCTTGCCATTGTTGACCATAGGCCATTTCTTTCCACATATATCTGCTGCCACATGCTTAGCCTGAGGTGCGAAGAGTGCAAACTGCACGCGTCCTTCGTTATCTACACGCGGGAAGTTCTGGCACGGAACGGTGTTCTCCGACACCTTGAAAGCATCCTTGTTGAGGATAGACATCATCACGTCGGCATAGCGTCTGCCGAGGGTGCGGTAGCCTTCAGCCGTGAAATGGAGTTTGTCGGGACGTCCTGGACATCCGAGAGAAGACACTGGATAGGCTGTCGGGATGGTATTCTGAATGCTGTCGATGATGCTGTTATGCAAATAGCAGCAACCACCATCCTCTTTGGTCATTAGTTCGCCGACGAGCAATGGGCAGTCTTCTGCTTTGAGATTTAACTCTTTCAGCATGCGATTATAGACGAGCTTGACACGTTCTGGCCAGTCTTTCTGACCATTGTCGGTGCAACCTTGATGCAGGAGTATGCCCTTTATGACGCCTACTTTCTGAGCTCGCTTTGCGCATTCCATTAGACGACGCATGGGTTGGTTGTCATATTCCTTGCAGAAATTCTTAAACCAATCGGCTTGCTTGGAGATATATTCCGTTGTCTTGTCTTCATCATAGAGATTGATGCTGGCACCTCCGACAGCGACATTGATTACTCCTACCTTGATATTCTCTGGCAACTGCTCTACGAGTGTGCGTCCGAAATAGTCGGCTGGCGTCAGTCCGGTCCACTCACGACATAGTGGTGGCACTGCCGCATACCACTGATATTTCTTTCTTCCTATGCCATTCATATCTACGGCAGCCATCATTCGGAAGCGTGGATTGATATTCTGACGATCCTGTGTCTCTATCTTTGCATTACCTTCCATATTCGACTGCCCGAAGCAGAGGTAGATATGGAAATCAGGATCAAACTTCTTTGGTTGGGGAATAATGCCTGGCGCCTTCTCTCCATCGCTGTAGTTCAGGGTTTTGTTCTGCTCATAGAACTTTGAAACATCCTGCGCTCTTGTCACTATTGGGGCGACAAGGGGGAAGAGGGCTGTTAGTAATAGAATTATTTTTTTCATTTGGAATCTTTTAAAAAAATGAAGAATGAGGAATGAAGAATGAAGAATGGCTGGCGCCGATGCGGATTCCTGCTTCATATTCTTGCTTATATCTGGCGGTAACGCGCCCGACACAGGGGCTCTCTTTAATGAAGAATGTAGAATGAAGAATGAAGAAAGGCTGATTACACTATTCTCATTATGGCTGCTCAAATATAAAAACGTAACTTTTATTCTTCATTCTTCATTCTACATTCTTCATTTTATCATGGTGCTTTTATTTCTTAAAAGCGTACATGACTATGGAATGTGGGGCGAGAGTGACGGTCATCTTCTTCTTGGCCTTCACGGTCTTGACCTCTGGACTTACAGGATGCTTGTCGTAATTGTTTTCATCATCGAGGTTGCCCTTTATGGTGGTGACCTTCGCCTGTGACTTAACAGAGAAGCGAGAGATGTCGAAAGAGGCTTTCTGAGGCGCATCGGTGTAGTTACACATCTTGACGAATACCTCACGTGTCTTGGAATTATAGATGACAGACTGTCCGAGATGATGGTCGTCCTTCTTCTCAAACTTCACGCAATCACCATAATAATAGTCGCCAGAAGACTGTCCGAAGAGTTGCTGAACATAGTAACTGCACGTGAAGAAAGGCTTCTCATTATCGAAATAGATGAGGTCCGGGTTCCAGTTGGTGTTGTGCTTATAAGCAAAGAGAGGGGCATAGGAAGTCATGCAGACCACATCGCCATTCTTTTCTACGTGCATCAGATAGAGCGCCTCTGCGAGAGCGTCGCCCCACTGATTGCCATGTGTCTTCTCTTGAGTGGAGTATTCTCCGAGATATACCTTGGTCTTGCGGTCGCGAGGATAGCTGTCGTACTGACGTTTCTCAAGGAAATACTTGCGAGGCTCATAGTAATGCTCGTCGATTATAGGCATATTGAGCTCTTCTGCGAGCTTCCAAGCATTGTCATAATCAGGATTACCTGCGTGAGAACCAGGACCTGCTGTGCCTATGATAGTGATTTCAGGATGCTTCTCGGTGATAATCTTATACATATACTTGAATCTCTCAGCAAACTCAGGAGTGATTTTCTCCTCATTACCTATGCCAAGATACTTGAGACCGAAAGGCTTTGGATGACCAGCCTCAGCGCGTACCTTGCCCCATTTGGTGGTGGCATCGCCGTTAGCCCACTCTATCAGATCAAGAGCATCTTGCACCCATTCGTCCATTTCAGACATTGGAACGACCTTCTGCGCCTGTCCTTTCATTCCCCAGCCGCCATTGACACCTTGACAACTTACTCCGCATGGGAGGATAGGCACTGGCTGCATATTGAGGTCTTCACAGAGTTGGAAGTATTCATAATAGCCCAAACCCATTGATTGGCAGTAGCCCCAAGTGTTTTTGAGTGCTTTTCGCTGCTCTTTCGGACCTACAGTAGTCTTCCAGCGGTATGTATTCCAGAATCCATCACCGCCTCCATGCACTACGCATCCACCTGGAAAGCGCATGAATTTAGGGTGGAGAGCCTGCAAAGCCTCAACGAGATCCTTGCGAAGTCCGTGTCCTTTGAAGGTATTCTGAGGCATAAGAGAGACCATATCCACATCGAGCTCACCAGTTTCGAGGACCAGTATCTGGAGACTTGCATTAGGACAAGCCTCAGAAGCCGTTAATGTAGCGGAATACTTTTTCCACTCATTGCCCTGCACAGTGAAGGTATGCTCGGCAAGAACCTTCTTGTCCTTGCCTGTAAGAACCACTCGCACAGGCTTGTCGTCTTTGTCGCGATTGCGGAAAAAGACAGAGAAATCATAGTTTTCGCCTGCCTTTACGTTCATTCCGTTGTAGCCATTATTGAGAAGTCCGACGCCTGTCCAACCGTCAAAATCATAATAATGACCTACACGCTCGGCATGAATGCGCATATATGTGGGATTGTTAGCATTGAGGGGACTATCTGTAGCGAAATTGATATAGCCGGCAGAGTGACCTGGACGCTGGAATGCCCAGGCTGTAGCAGGTCCCCATCCGTCGCGCATAGTAGGATTAAACTCGAAAGAACCATTCTGTACGAGTTCGGCATTGAGACCTCCATCGGCAGAATTACTGATGTCTTCGAAGAAGATACCTATGAGTTCGTCACTGATTTTCAGTCCTCCTTTGGGAGCTTTCTGAGCAAAAGCATTGACATTAAGACTCATAGCAGCGCAAAGGGCTATGGTCTTCAATGCAGTGGATGTATTCATATCGTTTATTTTTTTAATGTAACTGATTAACTGTCAAGATGCAGGATACGTGAGGATGACATTATCTCTGGATGTACTTCTTTCCATTGAGGATATACATCTGACCCTTGCGGACGGACTTCACCTGCTGTCCCTGGAGATTGAACATCACGTTTCTGTGGAAGAGAGGCACCTCTTCTTCATCTATGGAAGGAGAACCTATGCCGGATGCTTCCTCGGAATAGTCGGAATTATTGGTGAGATAGATGCTCTTAATCTTGATAGGAGTGCCACCAGGGCTCCACAATCCGAGGATATAGATATGGGAAGGATCTACAGTTACCTTGGAGTTATTACTCTTCATGTTTGCCAATGTTACCACGACACGAGTGCTGGAGCCCACGGATTTCATGTAAGGGTCGCCCCAATAATTGTTTGCATCAAAGAGTCGGAGAGACCATTGATTAGACACTGGTTTCTCTGCAAGATTGAGAACAAGATACTTATAGCCAGACATATCGAGACCGTCAGCAAACTTCCAACCGCCAAAGCCATACTGGCCAGTGGTCAAAGTGCGTGTGCCGTCTGCATTCTTGATGAGGGTACCCGTCTCCCAGATGCTCGGACTGAATATGGAACTGGTGCCTGGGAACATGAAAAGATTGTCGGAAAGGACATCTTCAAACTTCCAATCAGACTTGGCATACTCTGCGAAAGCACGGTAGCAGAAGCGTGGACAAGCATCCGGTGACGTGAGGAAGGTATCTCCATCGGGTGCGGCATCGTCATACTTGGCGAGCTTGTCGGCATCAGTGAAGAGCATCCAGCTGACATTTCCAGTCTTGTCCATGATATATCTGAAATTGGCACCGAAGCCCACACCACCCAGTTCGCCGGTAGAGGCCTTGCCCCACGAACTGTTATACTTCTTGGGAGCCCAGTCCATCTCTGTGACAAGGATAGGATTCTTCTTTGCCACATTGTCAATGCTTGCGCTCCAGCCTGCCTGGAAGTCGGCATAAGTGTTGCCTTTGGTCACTACTCCCTGCTCGACGGATTCCACTTCCGCATCACTGCCGTACCAACCTGGATAGCAATGCACTGCGTAACCGAAGTTATCATCCTTGATGGGGTACTTGGCATAGCCCTGATAGTTCTGTTGCCAGCAGAGTCCCGGCACCCAAAGGATATTGTGTGCACCGGTAGAACGGATGGCATCGACGATGGTCTGGAAGTATTTGGTGCAGTTTTTCATGCTGCTCTCAGAGTAATGGGTGTATTTTCCGTCGTCTCCGAGAATGCGCACCGGCTCATTTGCCAGCTCGAACATGATATGCGGATTGTTTTTCACGCTCTTATGGTTCGCCACGTACTTCCAAACCCAAATGAGGTATTTCTGATAGTCGTCGCCGATCTTGATTTCTTCCGGACATACACCTGGCGGGCGCATCACGACATAGATTCCGTGACGGATGGCATATTGCGCCATCTGAAGGAACACGGCATCGAAATTCTTCTTGAACATGACCGAGTCGAAGGCAGAGATGTCGCTCTCGCCATTGGTCTTAATGCCCTGCTTGTTGCTCCAGTGAGGGTCCATGTGGATGCGTATCCAGTTGACTTTCCATCCTTTCTTGAGCATGGAACCGATCTGGGTCTTGTTCCAATATGTGCATTTGGAAGCGTTGTGCTGGGAGTCCCAGTCCCACTTCACGTTGCCATTGGCATCCTTACACCAGGCATAGCCATTGAAATACGGACTGTAGGTCTGTCCGAAACCATGAAGATTGACAATGCTGTCATTGCCATTCATATCCTTTGCCATGAGGTAACGTCCCTTAATGTAGAGCTCGGGCATACGCATTCCGTCCCAAGCTCTTACATTAAGGACCGCTACAGATGTCAGCATTGTGCAGACAAGTAGAGTTAAAGTAAGTAGTTTTCTCATTTATTCTTATATTTTCAGTTTTATTTATTGAGATAGATACCGAGCTACTATTGCGTCGCTCAGTATCTATTTGCAATCTTTATCTATCTGATAAACAGTTTCTTCACCTCCACTCCATTCTTGCGGATGATGTTGATGCCACGCTTGAGGGATGGAAGTTTTCTGCCATTCTCATCGAATATCTCGCTGCCAGCAGGCAGTATGCCGTCGCAGTTGGTGATAGAGTCGATGGAAGTAGGGGATATAACCTTGCTGACGCGACATGAGAGAAGGAGCATCTCGCCGCCCCACTCGCCTCCATCGGTGTGGAAATTGATGATATAGTCGCCTTCCTTGGTCACGGTGAAGTCCATCTCGCGCACCTTTGCCGAAGAGAGGTCTGCCGACTTGTTGCCTCCGGCATTAGGAGAAGCCGTGAAATTCTGCGATTCCTTGAGCGTGGTGCCATTGGAAGAGAGTATCTGCGCCTTGAACTGCGGCGTGCCTTTCCATGCCGCCATAGCGTAGGAGAGCCTGTAATTGCCCGGCGCAAGATGCAGCTTATGGTTGGTCTGCTTGCCGTAGTTGTAAGCCAGTCCGCGCCAATAGGTTGCTTTATTGTATTTACCAGTAAAGCCTACGAAGGTACGCGGACCTGAGCCGTAGGAGTTAGGATATTCCTGTGCGCTTGTGGAATTTAACTCGGCACGCCATCCTTCTGGAAATGTACCTTCGATAACATTGCTGAGGTCCATCTTGTAAACGATGGTATTATCGACGTAAATAGGCTCTAAAGTGACGATATCTTCAGGCATGAGGAATGAGAAAGTGCCGTCTCCATTGTCGGTGAGGTCTATCTTGCCGTGGATGATGTTCCAACCTTTCAGGCTGTAACCTTCGGCAGGATTGGCTGAAATGGTAACATATTGACCCTCATAGGCTGACTCGACGCTCGCTATCGGTGAACCATGCTCGGACGACTTGATGGTGATGTCGAATTTCTCTATCTCTTCATCGGCAGGAGAGAAGATGACCTGATCGACCATCATGTCAATACTGGCGGTGTTGAAGAGGTAGAACCTGTTCTCGCCGGCATTGAGCGTGGCGGTGATAGTGTCCTTCCGCCATTCGTTTTTCTCTGTCTTGAGGAAGAGTTTTCTCTGCGCAGTCTCGTCATTGATTCGGATTCTGACGTAATCCTTCTTGTGGGTGTTGTTGTAACGCACTGCAATACGGTATTCTCCACCCTTCTTTACGCGGAACACTTTTCTCAATGCGCCAGCGCTATTCTTGCCCATCACGACAAATCCATTGCCGGAATGACCGCGCACCCAGCGGTAACTGCCACCGTAAGGAAATTGCTCCATGCTCTGCACGTTGCAGTTGTCCATGTCCTCAGCCTCGATGATGAGGGTGCCGAAGAAATCCTTCGGCTGTGCAGGCAACGGCAGAGCGGTGTTTCCCACATAGTCTGTCTTGCGGTCGGTAGCCGTGCCTTGGCACTCCACCTTCAGGTCAACAGGACCGAGATGGCTGACAGTGAGGGTATAAACGCCTTTCGCCGCATCCCATGAAGGAGTGACGGAAGCGGTAGCCTCAGCGCGCTTGGTCCATGAAATCTTAGGTTCGGCAGTCACACCATTGATTACTATCCTGTCCACCACATTCTTTGTGGTGTCCGAACGGAAGTTGTTCAGATAGAAACAGATGCTGTCCGCATACTCCTTGACTATGGCGCTGCTGAGTTTTCCCCATGTGAGGTCCATGCTCTGACAGGTGTTGTAGAGCAGAGGCACATTGGCAGAAGCGGTGTTCTTGCTGTTGAGATAGGTGTAAGGAGTATATGTGACGAGTTGGTTACGGTAGCGTGAAACGAAGAGGTCGCCTGTGCTCACTTCCGGATAAGCCGCATTGAACTTGGCAGTCTTGGTGCTCAGGGAAGGCCATACGCTGCTGCGCTGCGACTTCTTCACCTTGGTCTGGATGCCGGTAGCCATGCTGGTGAGGCATGGAGTCATAGGAATCGTGCCGTAACGACCGGTCTTCTTGAGGTACCAATAGTTGTTCATCCATTGGCCGTTGCCCTTGTTGAACGGGTCATTCTGCTTGTAGAGCCCGTCATAGAGGTCAGCCCATGTGGCATATTTATCCTCGTCACTGCCGGATTTCACGTCGTTGACGATGATTACATTCGTCTTGTCGATGACTTCCTGCTGGGTAGGGATATACATAGTACCGTCTATCACCTTGCGCCACATGTCCATCCACACGTTGCGGAAGCCTGGGAAGGTGCCCCAACGGCGCACTTTATACGTCTTTGTGCCGTCCTTGACAGTGCCGTCGGACAGATTCTGGAAGTCTTCGGTCCAGATAAGTTCGGGTCCATCCCATACTGCTCCACCGTTCTGGCAGGTCTGTTCCATCACGGTTCCGATGCCGGCAGCGTTAGGATATTTGCATTTGTTCTCGCCTACAAGGTCAGATGTGGCACCGTTCCATCCGCAGTTGTCGTAGCGGACGCCGTAATTGCGGGTCAATCCAGCCACGAACGGACCGAAGGTGACGCTCTCATTGTTGTAGAAACATGAGGAAGTGGTGTATTTGTAGAGCCAAAGGATAGACTCTGGATAGTCCTTGCACGCCTGAAGGAGACTGGCATTGCGCTTCATCATTCCCACAGGATTGAGATGATGCGACCATATATTGCCACAGAAACTCACGGTAAGGAAGCCTCCGTACTTATGATGCATAGGAATAAGTTCGGCAAAGAGCTGGATGCGCTCAATTTCTGACGATGAAAAAAGGTCGCCCGCCTCATTGAAGCCCCAAAATTGCTCGGCAAAATTCCAGCCCAGGAAGTTAGGATATTTCTTGAAGAAATACTCGAACGTCTCAAGGTCATTGTCGTGAATATGGGTATGTCCGCCGCTGGCAGGCTGCAATGTGAACCACATATTGTTCATCTGGCACACGGAAGCCCACGACTTGTATGTAGGAATGGCATTCTGCGGACGCTGATGGATGTTGAGTTTAGTGTCGTAAGCGCATGAGAGCGAGAGATTCATCACCACGAATGGCTTTATGTCATCGGGGATGAGGTCGATGATCTTCTGGGGATCAGCCTGATTCCACACGTCAACATGGACGAGCCACATAGGGTGCTGGGAGTCAACCGGACGGCGCTGCTGGGCTGATGCCAGCGACGCTGTCAGGAGAACTATCAGGGATAGCAGTAGATATTTGGGATTTTTCATTGCTTTTACTTGTTTATTATGTTGTAATATTGCAGATATTGTCCCGTCGATGCGGGTAATTCCACGGTTACTTTCTCAGGCTTTCCTTTCCTCCGAGATACTGCTGGCTGTAGCCTCCAAAGTCTATTATCACCTTTTCGAGGACTATGCGCGGGTCATCAGGAGTGAAAGTGAGGGTGTAAGTGCCGTCTGCTGAAGAGCCGAGAGGCAACTCTATGACTTTCTCCACTACGCGGCGAGCCACTGTAGGATAATATACGTTGTAGATATTCTCAGGATTCTCGTTGAGATTTCCGTTGAAATTGACGGTTTCAGGCTTGCCTCCATTGAGCGAAACGGTGTATGTCATTCCGCCCTTATTGAGATAATCGAGGGTGGATTTGGTGATGATATGCACCTTGGCACGCACTGCATCGCGGGTATTATGCTCGTAGCGGAAGCGGTAAGTCAGAGTTCCTTCTCCGCTCTGGCGCGTCATTCCGCTGAGTGTTCTGCCCATAAATGGTATCTCCAGCCATTCTCCAGTGGCGGAATTGTAATGCGCAGCCTCCATTGAGACATAGCCTCTGCCGTCTTCATCGAAGATATTCTTCACGTCATTTGCACGATATACCTTTGGCTGAGTGTCCTTCCGGAAGGCATCATTCCATGATGTATAGCCGATATGCTTCTGTATCATCATGCCATTCCATTTGCCTCCTGCTATCTCCTTATTATATATAGCCATGAGTTGACCGTCACGCTGGAATGCTTTCTCGCATTTTTCTGCCCATTCATCCATAGCGGCATCGCCCTTCTGATGGAGAGCATGGTTCATGGCTTGGGCGTAATACATCTGGTGAAGGGTGGACATGAGCTGCACAGGGAAGAGCACTGACTGGAAATATGCGTCCTTTGCAGCGGCTGGAATACGGCTATACTGACTGAGAGCTTCTATCTCCAGCGACTTATATTGATCGACCACTTCCTCCCATTCGCATCCTCCGCCTATCTTGCCTGATGGCTGGAGCGAATAGGTCTTGGCGTCAAGCATCTCCGGAGTGCATCGTCCATTATACTTGCAGAGAAGATTGAAGATGCGGGAAGCTTCGTCAGCCTCTTTTTCTCCCACTATATCGAGGAAGAAACTGCGTATATGCGACATAGGAACCACTTTGCTGTCTGCCTTCATCTTGAGGTCATCATCCACGCCATTCCATGCAAGGTCGAGGAAGAGCTGTATAGGATATTCCATCGGTTTGAGGTCGCCGACATTGAGAATCCAAAGCTTGTCGATGCCATTATTGTATGCCAAGGCGAGCTGTTCCCACATATTCTGCACTGGAGTGACATTAAGAAGTTTGCTGTTGCGTGGCGCTCCGACGTAATCCACGTGGTAATAGAGTCCCCATCCGCCCTTACGCTGGCGCTCTTTCACAGTAGGCACACGGCGAACGTTGCCCCAGTTGTCGTCACAAAGGAGGATAGTGATGTCATCAGGCACTCTCATGCCGTCATCATAATAGTCCTGCACCTCTTTATATAGTGCCCACATCTGCGGCACTTGGCTTGCTTTCTTGCCACGAGCCTTACTGATAAGCTTGCGCTGATTGGCAATGACGCTCTCCAGAAGTTTGACATTACGCTCCTCACTCATAGCCATATCACCATCGCCACGCATTCCTATGGTCACGATATCCTCGGTATTCTTGTTGCGTTCCACGCCTCCATACCAGAAACGGTCAAGGTTTTCCTTGTTAGTAGCGTAGTCCCATTTGCCACCTTGCTCCTTGCGGCTCTTGAGATCCTGGGTATCTGCGTTAGGATTATCAGAGTGTCCATGCCATTCTTTCTGCGAGCGGCACATCGGTTCATGGTGGCTTGTGCCTATCATAATGCCCATTTCATCGGCTGTTTTGCCATTTAATGGGTCGTCAGCATAGAATGCCCAGCCCCACATTGCAGGCCAAATATAGTTGCCTTTCAAGCGAAGAAGAAGTTCGAAGACCTTCTCGTAGAATTTATGTCCACCGTAATTGGTGCCGAATGTGTTCTTCACCCATGTGGTAAGGCATGGTGCTTCATCATTGAGGAATATGCCTCTATAGCGCACAGCCGGCTCTCCGTCGGTGTATATACCATTGTTTACGTATATATCCTTATGCTTTGCCACTGGCACATCCATCCAGTAATACCAAGGAGAGACTCCTATCTGACGACTCAATTCATATATTCCGTATATCGTACCGCGGCGGTCACTGCCTGCTATGATAAGTTTGCCGTCAACAATGGTGATGATGTATTTCTCTGTCTTGCCCTTCAACTGGCGAGCATCTATCTTGCCTTGCTTTGCCAACTGGTCTATCAGGGTGCTGGAGCCAAGAGTTCCTACCACTATTGCGCTGCCTTTAGCGGCTGATGTCATAGTCACTGCGCTTCCATTGACCGCTTTGAAGTCATTACAGAGATTCTTCAGCGCAAGTTTTACGCCGATATTATCATTGTCGCTGACTGCTATCTGCAGCGAAGAGTTTTGGGAACACAGTCTGATATCGCCCTTGTCAAACGTCACAAACTGGTCTGCTGCCACGACATTTGCAAGCGATAGAAACGAGAGTGCCACTCCGGCAATTATTGATTTGAGTTGAATCATTAGGTATAGTTTTAATTTGATTAGTTCTATTTCTTCTTTTTTTAGTAGGGATTCAAAATGATTTTGAAAATGAATAGATAACAATAAATGGGGTTCATTGTCATAAAGAAACGCTGATAAAGTAGGTAATCGGAATTATTCTTATAGTATCTGTTCATTATCAGAATAATTATGATTATCTACTTACCTATTTATTGTATTCTGTTCTGACTGCAAAATTATGAAGAAAAAATATCTTTTCCACTCTAAAAAATACCATTCTCTTTCTATATTGTGCCAATTATGAGAAGAAAATGCAAAAAATACGCAAAACTATCGATGAAATGGGAGAAAATCAAAGGTATGCAAACAGGAAAGAATAGGCAATAGATTATTTCCTCATATCAGCTTTCCCTAATAATCATCAGGAATTTTCCTTCTTTCTACAACATAAAAAAATACTGGCTACATGAGTCTTTCAACTCAAGTAGCCAGCGATTATATTACCTTCCTTTCGGCAAGGTCATGAAATGATTTGTCATTACTTTTCCACTACTTTGGAAATCTTTGTGTAGCCATTTGCCCACTTCTCCACCTTGATAGCAACGCCATTAGGAGCAGAAATCTGACGACCATTGAGGTCATAGAATACTACTGATACTGGATTTCCTTCAGGAGCAACCTCTGCATTCTTGATGCCTGCTGCCACTTCTTCACCAAGAACCTTGGCTGCAGCGGCGTAATCAAAGCCTGATGCCTTGCCTACGATCTTCAGAGTAGCATTATCTACCTTACCGAAGCAAGCATTTGACATCTTGGCACCGATAGAAATGGAACCGAAGTTGCCGTCTATTGTAGGAACGACATTCTCAAATTCGATAGGTGTTTTGTTATCGCGCGAGTAGTTTCCTTTCTCATCAACAGTGAAAATCTTCTGCTCACCACCTACTACAGCATAGCATTCAGGGAGATTATCGTCGCCTACCTTGTCGCTAGCAACAACGATTGAAGCCGTGTAATTAGCCACTGGGATGTTATTGACGAGCTGTTCTACAGTGTACTTGCCTGTTCCCCATGGTGAACATACTGCACAGTCATAGTATGGTTCCGTCACAGATGCACCCTTCTGTCCCCAATTTTTTGACCAAAGAGACTGGATATTACCGCTTTCCACTGCGATGTTCCAACCAGGGAAATCCGTTGTCTCAGCCGGTGCATTCTCCTTGTCGGCAGGTATAACGGTAGTGTTATAGAAGTTAGGATTCTGTATCAGGAAAGAAGCATCGATGGTTTCTTCGGTTTCTTCTGCCACATTTTCATCGAATACCTTGAAATCATAGCCATCAGCAATCTTCTTATAGAGCTTTGCTGCATAGAGAGTCTTCAGCTGCTTGACGAGAGCTTGGTCATCAGAGATTGCATTACCAGAAGCAAGAACGGCTGGATGTCCACTCATTTCTGCATCAAGTGCCACTATGGCAGCTGCGAGATCAGTAATCTGCTTTGTGATAAGAGGCACGCAATTCTTTACCATATTGGAGATAAGAGTTCCTTTATCGCCCATTGCATCCACAGCAGCCTGAAGAGCATCATCATCCAATGCTACATAGTCCACGTCCTTATAGTCATTATAAGTCTTTTCTACGATAGGATATTGTTCGAGTCCTTCAAATTTGGTACCCTTGGCATCATCCATTCCTTTGACGATGGACTCAAGACAAGTAGGGAACTTGTCAATGTTCGCACGACGCTTAGCAGACTTCTTTACCATTGCATCAAGTTTGGCAAAAGCATCTGTATATTCTGCAACAGTGTGGAAATCAGGGTTTGTGTACTCAGCTATCATAGCTTCAAGAGCATCACGTGTGGTACCAGCATACTTATCACTACCCTTTGCAGTCTCCAGTTCTTCCTTGGCAGGAGCGAGGTTCTTGTTCATCAATGACGCATAAGTGACTGCAAGTGACGATGTACTTTCAACAGTAACATTACCTACACAGCACTCTCCACCAGCGGTAAACTTGAGTATATACTTGCCTGCCTTAGGAGCATTCCAGAGGAACTGTATCTTTTTAGCTTCAGTTGAAGCATCGGTAGCACTGTTGCAATGCACAGAAACCTCATCCTTTCGAGTATAAACAGGTGTACCTTTGATACCATCTTCCTGATTATATATATCAAGCTGGATAGAACATGGAGAAGCAGCAGCCTTCCATGCGATGATGTTGTAAGTCATCTGATACTTCGCATTCTTGAGATCAAGAGTCTTTTCCTCGAGATTACCTTCCAAAGTACCACCGTGATCTGTCTGGAGAAGGTATTCTCCGTATGTGGCATAAGCATTAGGTGCAAGATAGATAGCGGCGCCATTCATGCCCTTGTTTGCCATTGTCTTGACACGAGGGCCACCACCGCCGGTCCAGTCATCACCGCCCCAGGTGCAGTTTGCACCAGGATCACGCATGTTACCATTATCACGATAAATCTTCCAACCTGTGCCATGTGCTGGTGCCTTGTCGTTTCCAGCAGATGCAAAGTCACCCTTTGCTATTACTTCAGACTGGTCCTTATCGCCTTCTGTCTCCTGAACATTGTAGAGTTCGTAACCTCCTACATACATTCCATTAAATCCTGTGGTGAGGAGAGTGTATTTTACATGATACTGTCCACCTGGAGAATTGAAACGAATAGCACAGTTCTCAAATTTGAAGCCATCGTTATTACGATTTGCTTCACCAGCTACTGCAGGAGTAAACTGACTTGTTGCCACTACTTCATTTGCACTATTGAGGACATCCACCTGAATGCTTGAAGGATTAGACCAATATGCCAAGAGAGAACGAATCTCTACATCGCCGGCAGGGATTTCCATAGCAGGAGATATCACTGCACCATTCATAGCACCTTCTTCAAGGTTTGAACCGTTAGCACGTGTGTAAATACCCTTGCCTTGCGGTGCCTTTGTGGAGAATACACGACCACCGCCGCTATAAGAGTTGCCGGATGTGCGTTCTTCTCCATCGGAATAGACTGTCCATCCTTCAGGAACAGTACCATCAGCCGCATCAGAGAATGTGCAGGAACCAGCTGGAGTATAGATAGTCTCAGACACTTTCACCTTACCTACCTCGAATATCAGCGATGTTGGATTCACGCTCGCAGTGCCCTTGGAAGTCACTACATTCTCAAGGGTTACTGTGTAAGAACCCTTGGCAAAAGCACCATTTTCATTTACGAATGTCAGTGTCTTTGTTAATTCCGGAGTGCCTTCCTTAAGCTTGAGAACTGTTCCGTCAGAGAGTTTTGCCACAGGTCCATCATTTATATCATTCTTTCCTGAGCAGACTTCCTTATCAAATGTAAAGGTTACCTCTGAGACTCCTTCGAGTCCGAACGAGCCATCAAGCGGTGTTGTGGCAACACACTGAGCCTCACCATATATCCATGAAGTGATGTTACCTTCCTCATTGAAGGTATCTTTAAGCTCTGCCTTCTCGGTAAAGTTGAGCACATTGCCAGTGATAGCTTCGCCTTCTGCATACTGAAGACCGCCTTCTGCTGGGTTTGTGAATGAAACTTCCACTTCTCCTTCTTCTACTGCATTAGCGAGGAAGATGTAAAGATAACCATCGGAACGTGCTTCTACTGACTCTACCTCTACTTCACTGCCACCTACTTTCACGCTTACGCAATCATTTGGCAACACATAGTAGCCATTAGTGCCTGCAAGGGTCTTTGCATTTGTAGCATAACCGAGGTCAACACGGATTACATCACCATTATATATAATACCAGCGATGTTAGCTTCCACGAGATCTACCTCGTCGAGATAGTAGTCACCGGAATTGAATACATTGAATGTAGCGAAGTACTTTCCCTTGTTTTCCTCTGCATAAGTTTCCTTATCAGCGCACTGTTCGTCGTACTTAGCATCCTGATTTGCCTTGTCTGCAAAGTAATACATGAGATTATAGGTCTCATATTCATCAGGATTGAAGTATGACACCTCTCTATACTGATCCTTGTCGCCAGCACCGAGGATGGAGATATCAGCGTTTTCTACGCCCTGCATGAGTCCTACCCTCATCTTTGACTTTGTTTCCGTCTCTCCATCAGTAAAGGTATTTGAACCTTTGAATCGGAAAGAGAGGCGATAGCTCTTGCCTGCCTCAAGCGGAAGGTTGCGGAACTTCACGGCGCGACGCCAGAAATTGTTGGTGTTAGGCACATCTGAGCTGTTGAAGAAGTTTAGGCATTTGCCTTCAGCACCGCCTTCAGCGATTGACCATTCATCGCCTTCTTCCTTGTTGATTTCCTCGTAGTAACCAACATCGGTAGGCTGTTTGGTCTGTGCAGCCTCAAAACTTTCATGGAACACTGGCACCTGCGCTTGTGCTACAAGACCGCAGGAAAGCATTGCTCCAAGGCTAAGTAGATTTTTGAACTTCATAATTAATTCAGTTTAGTTTAGTAATATTGATTTATTTCTTACTTGTCTTTTGGAATTATTAGATACTTTTTTATCGTTCTTAAATTCTGTTTGCAAAATTATAATATTTATATTACAAAGAGTTTCGCATTTACGTCAGCTACTTTTTCTCATGTAACATATTGCGTTTTTTTACGTTGAAATGGTACAAAAATAAAGGAATTTGAAATTAAAAATATAATGGTTTTCAAAAAAAAGCGATACCTTTGCACCAGCTTTCATAAAAAGAATTAGGTTAGCAGTATTAAAATTTATGATCAGTAGTTAGTTAGTTAGTAGCTTACATCCAGCAGAGTCAATAGCGATTGACACCTGTTGGATGTTATTTTTTTTTGCAATGTCAGCATTTTTTATTACTTTTGCACCACAAACCAATAACACCTAATTATTATGTCCAGACTTTTTTTATGTATTATGTCATTGCTTTCAGCCTCTGTCTGCAATGCAAAGGATGAGGTAACATTCACTGAATGGCACGACCTTCAGGTGAATGAAGTGAACAAACTCCCCGTACACACCGACTTCTTCTCATTTAATCCGAATGAGAATGCTCTACTTTTCGGAGACTGGAGCGCAAAGACCAAGTCGCAAAATTTCCTTTCTCTTGACGGTATATGGAAATTCCGCTGGGTGAAAGATGCCGACAAGCGCCCTGACAACTTCTACATCACCGACCTCGACGACTCTTCTTGGAGCAACATTCCAGTGCCGGGATGCTGGGAAATGCACGGTTTTGGCGACCCCGAATACGTCAATGTGGGCTTCGCATGGCGTGGTCACTTCCAGGGAACGCCGCCTCAGGTGCCTTATAAGGATAATGGCGTAGGCTCATATCGTAGGAAAATCAATATTCCTGACGACTGGAACGGCAAACAGGTCATTGCTCATTTCGGCAGTGTGACATCTTGTATCTATCTGTATGTCAACGGACAGTTTGTAGGCTACAGCGAAGACAGCAAGGTAGCGTGCGAGTTTGACATCACTCCTTATATTAAGAAAGGTGAGAATCTCATAGCTTTCCAGGTCTTCCGCTGGTGTGATGGCTCATGGTGTGAGGACCAAGACTTCTGGCGTCTCTCTGGTATTTCGCGCGAGAGTTACCTCTATGCCCGCAATGCTGACTGCTGCCTGGAGGACATACGCGTGACTCCAGACCTCACCAACGGCTATACTGACGGCTCGCTGCATATTGATGCCAAGGTGAAAGGCAAGGCTTCTGTGTGCTTTTCCCTCTATGATGCTGAGGGAAAGATGGTCACTGAGAAGGTGATAACCAACATAAAGGGCGGTAATGCCGTGGCTGACATGATGATAGAAAAGCCTAACAAATGGACCGCAGAGACGCCTTATCTCTACACTCTCGTGGCAAAAGTGATGACTGCCGGGCGCAAACCGGCTGCTGTCTCTGTCACTCCGGTGAAGGTAGGCTTCAGAAAAGTGGAGATAAAGGATGCCCAAATGCTCGTCAACGGCAAGCCTATCCTCATCAAAGGCACTAACAGACATGAGATGGACCCTGATGGTGGCTACGTGGTCAGCGTGGAAAGGATGATTCAGGACATAGAAATCATGAAGCGACTCAACATCAATGCCGTTCGCACGTGCCACTATCCTGACGATCCGCGCTGGTATGAACTGTGCGATAAATATGGCATATACCTCGTGGCTGAAGCCAATATCGAATCACATGGCTTCCTCTACTCCAAGCATCCTGAGTCAAGCAAGCCTCAGTTTAGAAAGCAATTACTTGAGCGCAACCAGCATAATGTGATGACTTACTTCAATCATCCTGCCGTGATAACATGGAGTCTGGGCAACGAAACTGCGAATTGTGACCATTTCATCGCTGCTTACGAATGGATAAAGTCGCAGGACAAGAGCCGTCCGGTGCAGTATGAGCCTACTGGACAAAAGGGTCCTAACACTGATATCTTCTGTCCGATGTATTATTCTGTGGCTTCCTGCGAGGCTTATGCGAAGAATCCAGACACGAAACTTCCGCTCATACAGTGTGAATACAATCATACCATGGGCAATTCGGGTGGCAATCTCAAGGAATATTGGGACCTCGTGAGAAAATATCCTAAGTTCCAGGGCGGTTTCGACTGGGATTTCCAAGACCAAGCGCTTCACCGCAAGCCTCTGAAACCTATGACTATCATTCCTGATGGCATGACTTACGAGCAGCTCCGCAAGATAGAATACGCCTACGGAGGTGACTATAATGACTACGATCCGAGCGATAATAACTTCAACTGCAACGGTATCATCGGTCCTGACCGTCAATGGAACCCTCACGCTTACGAGGTGGCATACCAATATCAGAATGTATGGGCAACGCTTGCCAAGGACTATGCTGATGGCGACAAGAAGGTCTCTGTGGATGTGCATAATGAATTCTTCTTCCGCGACCTCTCCAATGTAGGCTTGAAATACGCGATAATATCGGAAGGCGACACCATTTTCAGCGGTTTCATCGATGATTTAAGCGTTGCGCCACAGCAGACTTCACGCATTGATTTGCCTATAAATATGTCAAACGCAGACAGCGAAACCTTCCTCAACATCGACTTTGTGCTCAAGAGCAGCGAGCCTCTGATGCAGAAGAATCAAGTGATTGCTTATGCTCAATGGAAGTTGAAGGATGGCAATATCTCTGCCAAGCACATGATTTCCGACTATGATTCTTACGCAAAGTCCATCAAAACGAAGTACTCGAACAAGAAGAAGGAGACCACAGTAAGCCTTTCTTCTGATAATGCTTCCATCTTTTTCGACAAGAGAACTGGTCTCATCACGGAGTATAGCGCCTTCGGCAACACCTTCCTGAGCAATGGTGGCACGCTGAAACCTAACTTCTGGCGTGCTCCTACCGATAATGATTTCGGAGCTGGACTGCAGAAGAAGTTCAAGGCATGGAAGGATACGGAGATGTATATCAAGGACTTCAAGGCTGAAAAGGCAAAGAACAGCAAGGCCATCACCGTGACTGCTGTCTATGATTTGCCGGCTGTCAGCGCCCAACTGACCCTCTCTTACCATTTCGATGCAGTGACTGGCGAGCTGAAAGTGAATCAATCTCTGCTGGCAAGCGATACTGCCAAGGTGAGCGATATGTTCAGATTTGGCATGATGATGCAGTTGCCTTACGACATGGATCAGAGCCTCTACTATGGTCGCGGACCGATAGAGAACTACTCCGACCGCAAGGAATGTATGCGAATAGGTCGCTACATCCAGACTGCTGACGAGCAATACTATCCTTATATGCGTCCGCAGGAGAGCGGAACGAAGAGCGATATACGCTGGTGGAAGCAGCAATTCCCTGATTTTGCCGGTTTCACCGTCTTCTCAGACAAGCCTTTCTATGCCAGTGCACTTCACTTTGACCTGGACGAACTGGATGATGGCGACAGCAAAGACCAGCGCCATAGCTGCGAACTGAAGAAGTCCAGATACACCAATCTCTATCTCGACAGCGAGCATTCCGGCGTCGCAGGCGAGAATTCATGGGGCGCTTGGCCATTGCCTAAGTATCGTTTGCATTATGGCAACAAGGCTTTCTCATTCGTGATTGTACCGAATGGTAAATAATGAATGAGACATAAAGAATGCGAGTTAGTCTTTTTCATGTTGATCAAAACGCAATATTGAAAAGGCTAACTCGCATTCTTCATTCCTCATTCTTCATTCTTCATTTTATATTTTCCCACTTTCCTCTTTGTCAAGTCAGAATAAATAAGTACTTTTGCACCGATTATTGTTCATAGACACTCAATGGCAAACTTAAAATCTCTTCTCAAAGATACTGCTATCTACGGAATGAGCAGCATCATAGGCAGGTTTCTCAATTATCTGCTCGTACCTCTCTATACCCACGTATTCACCGTCACAAGTGGTGGATACGGCGTGGTAACCAATCTCTATGCCTACGTTGCGCTGATACTCGTCATCCTCACATTCGGCATGGAGACCACTTTCTTCCGCTTTGCTAACAAGGAAGACGAGAATCCCCACTGCGTATTCTCCACCACCATCTTCATGGTGGGCATCCTGACAGCCGCTTTTCTTGCAATAATCTTCGGTTTCATCGGGGATATCAGCTCTGTTCTCGGCTATCAAGACCATAAGGATTACATCCTGATGATGGCTTGCGTGGTGGCTCTCGACGCTATTCAGGCGATTCCTTTCTCTTACCTTCGATATAAGAAGAAGGCGATAAAGTTTGCTTCTCTCAAGCTTCTGTTTATCGTCCTGAATATAGGTCTCAACCTTTTCTTCTTCGTATATCTCAGCAAGACTGACGTCTTCTACGTCTTCTTCCTCAATCTCGTCTGCACAGGACTCATCACTTTCTTCTTCATTCCTGAGTTTGCCCACGAGCATGTGGCAGCCCGCGTCTATTGCAAGGAGCATAATGTGCCATTCAAGATTGTGGATTTCGCTCTGCTGAAGCGTATGTTTGGCTATTCATGGCCTATCCTCGTGCTCGGAATCGCTGGCATCCTCAATCAGACTCTCGACAAAATGATATTCCCACTCGTCTATCCTGACCACCAGAAGGCGATGGAAGAGCTTGCGATATACGGTGGTTGCGTCAAGATTGCCATGATAATGGCGATGATAACCCAGGCTTTCCGCTACGCTTACGAGCCTATCGTCTTTGCAAAATCAAAGGATAGCGACAAGAAGGAATACTACTCTGCCGCAATGAAGTATTTCGTCATCTTCACCCTCTTTGCCTTCCTCTGCGTCATAGGCTATATGCCTCTGCTGGAGCACATCATCGGTGGCAGTTACCATGAGGGACTTCGCGTCGTGCCTATCGTGATGGCGGCAGAGATTATGATGGGTATCTATTTCAATCTCTCGTTCTGGTACAAACTCATCGACAAGACCATATACGGTGCTTGGTTCTCTGCAGCCGGCTGTCTCGTACTCGTTTTGGTCAATATCATCTTCATTCCGGAGTATAGTTACATGGCTTGCGCATGGGGTGGCGTTGCCGGCTACGGCACAGCGATGGTGCTCTCCTACGTCATCGGACAGCGCAAATATCCTATCAACTATCACGTCAGCCGCATTTTCCTCTACGTATGCGCCACAGCAGCCCTCTATTGCGTCATGCAATTCGGCACTTCCTCGCTGTCGGCTCTACCTCAGATGGGCGTCAACACCGTGCTTATCATCCTCTATCTGGCTTTGGTGGTAAAACTCGACCTGCCTCTCTCTTCTATATTAAAAAGGAGAAGGAGATAATTATGTTGTTTGGTTGTTTTGTGGTTTAGTTGTTTTGTTGCTTGTTTCGCTGTTACTTGTTTCGCTGTTGCAATCAACTAAACAACTAAACAACAAAACCACTAAACAACAAAACAACAAAACAGCCCCTGTGTCCGCCGCGTTACCGGCGGATATGAGCAGCAACACAATAATAGCAAAACAGGATAACAAAATATGAAACTCACAATCAGCGCACTGCTTTTAGCGCACATCTGTATGCTCCTGGCGGAGATGTGCTGGGGCATTATGGCGCCACTCGGCAAGGACGCCATGACTCATGGCATCACGGGCATCGACATGGTGGTGTTCCGCACCATTGGCGGAGCTATATGCTTCTGGCTCACTTCCTTCTTCACAGGCAACCACGAGCACGTAGCCAAGCGTGATCTCGGACTATTCTTCATCGCTGCCATCCTCGGTATCGTGACCAATCAATGCTGCTACACCATAGGTCTGAGTCTCACCTCGCCTATCAATGCCAGCATCGTGACCACCTCCATGCCTATCTTCACCCTCCTTATCGGCATCCTCTTTATGGGCGAACGCCTCACATGGCGCAAGACTCTCGGCATTGCTTGTGGCGTAACCGGAGCTTTGGCACTCATAATGTGCAGCGCAGGAGCTAACGGTTTACAGGGCGGTAACATCTTTGGCGACTTGCTCTGCATGACAGCACAGTTTTCTTTCGCTTGCTATCTCGCTCTCTTCAAAGGGCTTATCACCCGTTACAACACTATCACGTGCATGAAATGGATGTTCCTTTTCGCAGCAATAGTCACCGTCCCTGTTGGCTTGCCGTCCCTCATCGTGCTGCCTTGGAGCAACATTGAGCCTAATCATTGGGCAGAAACGGCATTCATTGTCTTTGGTGCCACATACTTGGCATACATCCTCATGATGCGTGGACAAAAGAAACTCACGCCTACTCAGGTGAGCGTATATAATTATGTGCAACCGGTGGTGAGCACCATCGTATCGCTCTTCCTCGGCATTGCATCGCTCGGATGGATGCAGGGCGTGGCTGTTGCCCTCGTCTTCGTGGGTGTACGTCTCGTAGCGAGAAAGAAGTAGCCACTGCCTTTCTGCACCTCGCAATCGGTCAAACCATCCCTTTGCGGTGCCTCTTCAAGGAGCAGATTGTCCTATTTTCCCGATTTTAGGGGATTACAAGAATCCACTTTGCAACACATTGATTTTCAAAGCATTGCAAAAGCATAGTTATTAGGCGGTAAAAGCATAGTTATTACGCCCTAATAACTATGCTTTTGCATTGTAATAACTAAGCTTTTACTGCCTAATATCTTAGCTATCGCAAAATCATACCACAGGCATCACTATTTTGTCCCATTTTTCCCTTGTTCCCAAGTCTGAGAAGGAGAAACGACAAGGAATCACTACAAATACATATATTCTTTTGCATTTTTTCTCTTAATTCTTCTTATATTCCCAAAAAATCCTTATCTTTGCATCCAAATCTATTATAAGTCAACATGATGAGACGTTTTAGCATAAGAATTATGGCGCTGGCAGGAATCTGTTTTCTGCTGCATATTCTTGTGCCTCATCATCATCATGCCGACCTATCTTCGATAATAGAGCATCAGCGCATCATCGAGTGTGCGGAGGGTCTGCACGACCATGAGGCGACTGGAGAAGAGCATCATCACCATGAGGAGCTGCTCTCCGAGTCTGACTACACATTCGATGACACGTCATACGATACCGTCAAAGCCGTCTTCAAGGCGCACAAGCTCTTCAAGATGCTTCATGCAGGCACATTGTTTGCCTTCATAAACGACTATCCTGAATACAATTATACATCTAAAAATCTTACTGAATGGAACTATGTCAATCATTTTCACGACAGTTCTATTCTCATTTCGCATGGACTAAGGGCGCCGCCTGCAGCCTGATGACAGCGATTCTTCCGACTATTTTCTCTGAGAATGGGCGGAAACACCTACTTATGCGCTGTCTTTCTGTATAACTATCTTCTCTCAACAAGGGCGTCAGCACCGCCTCATCTGATAGTTATCTCCTTACCAATCATATATTTAATTAAATCCAATAGTCACTGTTCTGTCCATATTCCCGTCGGGGAATATGGCATCGAACAGCGACCATATTACATGTTATTTTTATGAAATTCTTCAAATTCCTATCTCTCATAGCCATCAGCGCTATGATTACGACAGGCTGCAAGCACGCAGAACACGACCATGACCACGACCACGAAGGACATGAATGCCATCTGGCTATCACAGCGTACAGTAATGACATCGAATTTTTTGCACAGGCTTCTCCGATGGTTGCCGGCAAAGAGGGCGAACTCGTCTGCCATTTCACGTACCTCAACGACTTCAAACCTGTCACTGAGGGTAAGGTCAGCATCTCCCTTACTTCGGGAGGAAAGACCGTCAACGTAACCACCACCGAGCAGGAAGAGCCGGGCATCTACCACATACATATCACTCCTGCTGCCAAAGGCAAGGCTAAACTGACCGTTTCCATCACCAACGACAAAATAAACTCCACCGTTTCTTCCGATGAAATCGAGGTTTTTGACTCAGAAGAGGACGCGCATGAGTTTGTGGAAGAGCACGAACCAAAGTCTGCCAACTGCGCTAAATTCCCCAAGGAAATGAGTTGGGCAGTGGATTTCGCAACGGCTCCTGCCGAACTTATGCCTATCGGCAACGTCATCCGCACCGTCGGACAGGTGCTGCCTTCTCAGGGTGATGAGGTGACTGCCGTGGCTAAGGTCTCTGGCATCGTCACTCTCTCTGGCAATTCCCTTACCGAGGGCAGCGTCATCGCTGCTGGCAAGGCACTCTGCTCCATTGACGCTTCTGCCACTGTGGATAATAATTTGTCCGCTCAGCAGGCTCAGGCTCGGGCTGAATACGCTCGCGCAAAGAAGGAATACGACCGCCTCAAGGCTCTACGTGAGGACAAACTCGCGAAGGGA
>OQVQ01000046.1_pt1 | contig 53739 bp, 41 predicted proteins | sample 1691491 | NCBI WGS metagenome assembly OQVQ01 (sample SAMN03418252, study PRJEB22391) | human gut metagenome | biome: human-gut; feature: organic feature; material: feces | host: Homo sapiens | place: Tanzania | collected 2013-01
GTTTGCTCTTGTACTACTTCTCTGTCTATGTAAACCTTTCAAAGATCTCTATCTTTTGCTGTCTCTCAAACAACCACCGTGGCGGTGTTCTCGAAAGCGGATGCAAAAGTACTGCGAATATTCCATTCCACCAAATCTTTCTAAGAGTTTTTTGCGAAAAATATGCATTTTACGGGTTATCTTTGATGTATATCAATCGAATGGTAAACAAAAGAGAAATCAAGAAGGATTATTCGATCAAATAGGAGAAAAGAAGGAGGAAAAGGGCATTAGAAGAGATTTATAAAAAGGTATAGATGCTTATAAAAGGATTATAGGTACTTATAATGGCAAAGTATATATACATTAATATTATATATAAACTTGTTTTTCTTGTTTTATCGCAGTTTGAATTTTGCTATACACAAAAGTGGCAACTATAAAAAACAAAGGAATAAACACAAAATAGATTAAAAAACTGGCATGCTGTTTGTAGATAGAATATAAAAGGAGTATATTTGCAAAATATATAATAACAAGAATAGATTATATTCAAGGATAGATAATAATCAATAATAGATAACAATAAAAAAAGAATAAGAAAATGGAAGTACAAGAACTTGAGAAAATCATTCGTCAGCAAGAAATGACGAATGCAAGCACCTTCAAGGTGTTGATGCGCAAAGTATATCTTTGGATGACATTGGCGTTGATGATTACAGGTATTACTGCTGCCGGAGTTGCTAACTCCCCTAACATATTGGCTTTGATATATAGTAGCCAAGTAGTTATGTGGGGAATAATCATAGCAGAGTTTGGTTTAGTAATATATATCAGCGCTCGCTTGGAGAAATTGTCGTTGAGTACTGCAACAACATTATTCGCATTATATTCTATACTGAATGGTGTTATGCTATCGTCGATATTCCTACTCTACAGTACAGCTATAATATCTAAGGTATTCTTTATTACTGCAGGAACATTCGGTGTAACGGCGCTATATGGCTATGCGACAAAGAAAGACCTCTCATCATTGGGCAACATTTTGTTCATGGCGTTGATAGGTTTGGTAATTGCAACAGTTGTGAACGTCTTCATGAAGAGTGCAATGTTTGATTTGATATTGAGCTACATCGGCGTGATAATCTTCGTTGGTCTTACTGCTTGGGACAGCCAAAAGATTAAGCATATGATGATGGTACAGCAGGATGCTGACGAGAGTGCTCAGAAGTTGGCTTTGATTGGAGCATTATCGTTGTATCTCGATTTCATCAACCTCTTTCTATATCTTCTCAGAATATTCGGAAGAAGCAACGACTAACAAACAGAAATACTATAAAGGGCAGGCTATCAAAAAGGCTTGCCCTTTTTGAGTGAAGAACGAAGAGGTAAGAGTAAAGAATTAAATGGAAGATATACTAAAAGAAAAGGAGCTAAAGAGATTGCGCAATAGCTTATGGAAGCGATTTCGCAAAGCCACAACAGACTACAAGCTATTGGAAGATGGCGATAAGATAATGGTGGGACTCTCTGGAGGTAAAGATTCATTGTTGCTATTGGAGCTATTGGGACAACAAGCAAGGATTTTTAAGCCTGCGATAAAGATTGAGGCATGCCATATAAGGATGGAAAATGTGAAGTATGAAACAGACACCAACTATCTTCAACGCTTTTGCGACGAATGGCAGGTACCACTTCACATAATAACAACCAAATTCGACGATAGCATCGAGACCAACAAACCGAAATGCTTTTTATGCTCGTGGTATAGACGAAAAGCTTTATTCAAGATAGCTCAAGAGCATAATTGCAACAAGATAGCCCTTGGTCATCATCAAGACGACATCATCGACACCTGTATGATGAACCTTTTTTATCAAGGTCGTTTCGAGACCACACCCCCACTCTACAAGATGGACAAAATGGCATTATCGTTGATTCGTCCGCTCTGTTTGATGCGAGAAGACGACATTAGAGCCTATGCCGAAATGGCAGAATACGAAAAGCAAGTGAAGCTATGCCCATACGAATCTAGTTCGCAACGCCACACCATGAACAACATTTTCAAGGAGATAGAGGCTATAAACCCTGAAGCGAGATATTCGATATGGAAAGCAATGATGGAAAAATAGAATAACCAGCCAAGTTAAAGAACTGGCTGGTTATTTTATTATCGTAATCTTACTAAAAACTTGAGGTTAGAAACGCCTCTAAAATATATTACTTGAACATACTCTTAACCTTTGCCACTACAGGCGACCAATCGAAGTTGCGCTTCAAGCCTGTGATGGTTTCGATAACCATAATAAAGACAGAGACAAAACAGAAGATAACAACTCCCGCAACCATTAATCCAAACTTTAGAGCTAAGATACCAAAATTAGCAACATTCGTTTCAGACCTTGTTTCTGTACTTCCATTAGAATAAGTATACTTCACGATATCATCAGGCAACAGATTCATCAGCAATCCTGAGCCAAAGAAGAATGAGGCAACAGAAAAACCAACCTTACGCACCCATCGCATAAAACCTTGTTGGCGACGATGACGATAAATCATATATCCATAAGAATAGCCTGAAATGATATAAAGAGGTATCAAGATGATAAGGAATACCATGTAAGAATAAAACTTGGTAGCAGATTTCTGGTCATATTCCAAATAACCTTTTTGCTCGTTTAGAGCCATTTTATGAAGATCGTCAAACTTCAACTTTGCAAAAGCATCAAACTCGTCACGATACTTCTTGGCATCTTGCTTACATCTCTCTATATTTTTGAGATACTGGTTCTTTCTTTCTTGAGTAGAAGCAGTATCAGCCTTTTGCTTATACTCTTTAGCGTAATCAAGAGTGCTCTCAACGTTTTTCTTCAAGCTAATTAATTTTGCGAGCTTATAAGCATTTGCAGAAGAGAATTGATCGTGGTAATCTCTATCTTGTACAGAGAGTTTAGCATAAGTAATTGTGGTATCTTGTTTTTGCCAATTCTCAATCTTCGACAGAGTCTTCATTTGCCTATCTGCACGATCTTGGTTGTCTGAACCAAAATACCACATTATGCAAGCAGATAATATGGCACCAAAGATTACCGACCACTTCCAAGTACGATGTTTAGCTCTCGAATAGCTAATAACATCACGCAATTCATTTACACGCGTACGATAATTTGACTCTGTTGGGTCATCAGCTTTTTGTTCAGCCTGGTTAATCAAATCTTCCATAGTATCGATTTCATCTTCCGATACTGGATATACGTTTTCCCAATCAGTTTCGCCAGCAGCAGCATCAGTAGCGCTGACATGCGAAGATACAAATAAAGCCTGGTCTAAGCAATCCCAAGCATCGAGGTTAGTTTGTGGATTCATAATTGTGATATTTGAGTTATAATCATTTCTTGCCACAAAGAAACAACAAATAGTCTGAATGAACTGTTCATTACGTAAAAATAAACGTTCAAATCGTAAAAAACTCAACCTTTACCAACTATTATTCTCCAATTTCCAAACTAAACTCACCCATTTGTCGGAACCTTCTTCTGAGTGCGATACTCGGCAGGAGTGCAATTATGATATGACATAAACACGCGACGGAACGTAGACATTGAGTTAAAACCAGATTCTTCGGCTATCATAGCCACAGGATGCGTAGTTGAAATGAGCAACTCTTCTGCATGTTTGATACGCATATTGTTGACAAAGTCGTAGAATGTAAGACCGTTAGCTCTATTAAAATATCGACTAAGATAAGTACGGTTTGAGCCTACTTTGCGAGCCACATCCGATAATTTGAGGCGTGGATTCAAATATAACAACTCTTTCTCAAACAGATCCTTCACCATATCTCCCAACTCAGGTTGCAGTTGATAGTTTTTATCATCGTCATCAACTTCATCAAGTCCTGACAGCTCAGAATTGCCCAATTCATCGATAACTGATTCATGTTTGTAGCCGAAATAGCAAACTATCATCCACAACACCAAAGCCTCTATACTATATAAATCGTCGGCAAGTTCGCTATTATAGACACTTGCTATAGTCCATATCAAGAGTATTATCCAAAACGATACAAGGATACCTCGCAACCAGTTGAGGTTGATATTTTCCTCATAAGAGAACCGCTCTTTTAGTTGACGATTATACTGCGAGATAAAGAAGAAGGTAAGAACCAAAGTGCCCGTACCATATATCGCTCCCCAAACTACCAATGCAATATACCACAGTTGCTGTTCTGTAAAAAAGAACAACAAAGGCAACGTGACGAAAGGTAGCTCATGAACCATGAGTTTTTGAAACGAGAACCATCCCGGCTTACACAATTCCATCAATACAAATACATACAGCGGTATGATAATCATATCGATAGCTGTCATAAGATGCCAATAATCATTGGGCTGGGCACAGAATGTATAGAATCCTAAATCTTTGAATAGTTCTATACATTGTATTATCATCAGCCACATTATGAGCTTTGACAACATGTCGTTGCCCTTACGTCCAAACATCCATGCCATCATGGAGTAGAACATAACGCTCATACCATAAAGGAAATAAGAAAAAGATGCCATAACACAGACTTTGTTTTATTCTTCTACGATCAATTTGCCACCATTTATGATGTCGCCATGCGACAACTGACAGTTATCAAGCTGCTTACCATTAAGTATCAACCGTACAAAGTTACTATTATTTATGGACTTTTGACGAATTATTTCAAATTGTTTTTTATTTTCTAAGTTGAAAGTTACTCTATCTAAGCTCGGAGCCCCTATAATATAATAAGGTGTAGATGGGCATACAGGATAGAATCCCATAGCTGCAAACATATACCATGCCGACATCTGTCCTGCATCATCGTTGCCCGACAATCCTCCAGGGGTATCATTATATTCCGTTTTTAGGATATTGTCTACCACACGTTTCGTCTTTTCAGGCTTACCGATATAGCTATACAAGAAAGGAATCTGATGGCAAGGTTCGTTGCCATGCCAATATAGCAGACGAGCAGCAGACGACGAATCATTTAGTGCAAACATCATGTCAAGTCGACGTTCAAACTCAGCCTTACCTCCCATACGCTCCACGAGTGCATCTACATCATGAGGCACATACCATGAATAATGACAGATGGAGCCTTCGGTGATAAACGATTGACGGCTCACCAAGTCTTCACATCCAAGCCATTTACCATTAGCATATCGTCCGTCAGCCCATTCTGTCTTTGGGTTGATAACATTTTTCCAGTTATGGCTACGAGCCATAAGTTTATTATAGTCATCATCATGTCCGAGCATCTTTGCCATCTGAGCCACGGCAAAGTCGTCGAAAGCATATTCGAGTGTGCGTGATGTTTGTTCACAAGTGTGGAAAGCCTCCTTCACACTATCTTCCAATGGTATATACGCATACTTAAGATAAGACTCCAAGGCGCGACGTCCCATACCATTTTTATATTCCGCAAACGACTTCGGAGTCTCTAAAGCATTCTTGCGCATAGCCTCATAAGCCTTGTCGGCATCGAAATTGCGAACACCCTTGGCATAAGCATCGGCAAGAGCCACGCTACAATGGTCGCCTATCATAGCAGCAGTATAGCTATTCCAGCATGGAAATATTGGTAGCCAACCTCCCTCTTGGTACATATCTACAAGCGACTGCATCATTCTGCCCGACAAGGTAGGAACCACAATATTATATAGTGGCAACTGAGCACGATAGATATCCCACATTGAGAAATCACCATATTTTTTTACTGAAGAGTGAAGAGGAAAGAATGAAGAATCAATGTGCTTTGTGATGCCGGTAGAAAATTCAGGATAGTCGCCATTGCAATCGCTCATCTCTCTTGGCAAGAACGAGGCACGATACATAGCACCATAGAATTGGTTTATCTTGGCAGTATCTGAGTCGGCAACGTCAATGGTATGCAAACGCTTTAGCCATTCATCTTGGCAACGCTGCATCATATCATAGAATCCCATTTGCAGAGAGTCTGTTTCTACAATAAGATTATTCAAAGCATTCACCTTATTGGTGAAAGAACTTGCAATAGCAAACTCCATAGGAACATCCGTTTTACCACGGAAAGTCAACCAAGCAATGCCATCTTTAACGCCATAATCCACCAATTCATCGTTATATTTCAACACCAGATGTCCGCTAAAGCCTGCACTATCTCCCCATCCTTGATAGATGCGATGCACAGGATTGTAGCCATAAACGATATGGTTTATGGTGTCAACCTTTATGCCACCCTGCTTTTCGTCGCTGTTGGGATTTATCACGATATGCACCAATTCATCGGCAGTAGGTGTAACCCTAAGTATGGCTGTATGACTCAATGCCGTTAGTTCAGTCTTTAGGTTTTCATCGCGTAACAGTACGGAATAATAATGAGGATGCGACACCTCGTCGGCATGCGAGAATTCAGTTGCACGCTCCTCGGGCTGCAGTCTTAGTTTTCCACCAATAGTAGCAATGGTAAACGAACCATAATCCTGAGTACATCCACCAACTATCCAATGACTATTGCGGAAGCCCTGCAACATGGAGTCTTTATAATAATAAGGTGCAATGCACTTTTTCTCAGTATCCTGAGTCTGAGGAGTCCAAAAGTTTTGTCCATTAGGCACAAGTACTGCAGGCAATGTTTGTCCATGCTCTTCGCTACCCTTGCCAAACAAGCCTGCGGTATGTGTGTTTGCTTGGGCAGTACCAACCATAGTGTTCAGCGCATTGAGCTGACGAATATGTTCGAGCTTATGAATTCGATTTGCCACATATTCCTTCACCAAATTCCAACTATAGCAAGCAACGTCATTACCATCGATATCGGTCGAAGGCAACGGTAGCATCATAGGTTTTCCATTGAGGAAGAACTTTACTAATACAGAATCTTTAGGCGAATCAAAGGTAGATTTGTAGAATACCATCTGCAAGTTGGCTGCCATAGGCACCACTCTATCCATCAAATCAACATTGTTGACCATAGCAATCTTACCATTTGGCACTTCACTTATCAAACCATAGTTAGGTTTTACGAAAGAAAGCAACGACAACAAACGATACAAAGAGGTGTCATGACCGAAGCGAAGATCTGCCGAAGGGGTTTTATGACTTAAAGCCTCATCTGCCTCAGTCATAATATTCTGCCAAAGTGATATTGCTGAGCGAGCAGGAATATCCTCATTAGTAGGATATATGCCATTGCAGATTGTCATCCTCAGATTGTTGGCATCATAGAAAGCACGAAACTCATCATCGGTAAAGAGAGCATACAGACCATTCTCTATATCCTTAGGATAGCGTTTGAAGTTTAAGCCTACATCCTGCATAGAAGAAGCGATGGAATGAATTTCGCTCATAAGGTTGAGCGGATTGTCTATCTTTGAGATATCCTTGAATAGTTGACGCATAAACCTATCGGTATTGACTTTAGCCATCACCTTAGTCTGCTTTTCCAACGCTTTCACTTCTGGAGAAGTGTAGGCTATCCATGCCATGTCGGCTGAATCGGTCTTTACATCCATAGCCAACGAAGGCTGCAGATGACGCAACTCATCGATAAAAGCCTTCATACTCTTAGCGCAACGGTCTACCACACTTGAGCGTACCTGCACCCTATTGCCTTGAGCAAAGATATTTGGGAAGTTGCGATACATGCGGTCGGCAATACCCTTATGCTGCAATTCGCCAAGCTTAGAGAGTTTACCACCATGTCCCATGGCATTATCGCGAGCCTTAATGATAAGTTTCTTAACCTTCAATCCTGTAGGAGTGAGGTTTGATTCGTCATCGAAATATTGCGCCACCTTGATATAACGTTCGTCAGAAGTCATCCATCGAGAGCCATGACGACCATAATGGCTAATGTAGAAAGGCTTATAGCCAGAAGGAGTCTGCCTCATTTCCTTAACATCAACCTTAGGGTAAGCATGATAAATGCCACCCATCTCTCTTCTTGTCTGCGCACTTGCCAAGGTAATAGCAAGGCAAACACATATTCCAATTATATATCTCTTCATCATATTATTATATTATTATCTCATTTCCCAGTCAATTCCTAAAGGATTGTTTTTCATCTTCATCACTATCGGCAGTTCGTGGATAGTGGAAATCCACATTTCAGTACCGTCTTTATCTGCTTTCACCTGTATCGCCGAGTTGTCTGCATCCACCTTTCGCCATGTTATGCCATCGTAAGTGAAGCGATTCTTGGCTACTAAGTTCTTATATGCGGCATGCGATATAAAGCCAAAAGTGCCGATAACATCGGTATATTTTGCATTCTTCACCTGCGGACTAAGCCACGAGAAGCCTGCTGCACCATCTACTACCGCACGAGGTATAGCATAAGTAGCCGTATTGCAAGAAACTATCAAGCTATCCCCCTTCCATCGCCATGAATATTGCCAGTTGCGATATTGGCGGTTGAGTACGAAACACATGGTCATCGACTTGTTGCTACCAACAGCTGTTGCATCAGCCACAGGGTTATCCACATGTATAGGCTCATCCTGTGGAAATTCCAAGAACATCTCAGTTCCTGCCAACGGATACTTGCCAAGCATACCCCAAATGAGCCAGCTCGACATAGCGCCGCCATCATCATTACCAGGCAATCCGTCAGGCTGGTCGCTAAAGTTCTCTGCTATAATCTTAGTAACTCTATCGCGCGACAGGTCTGGACGACCGATGAAATGGTACAACCATGGAGTAAGGAAGCTCGGTTCGTTGGCAACATTATAATGTCCTTCGGCAAAGAAAGTGTCGAGACGTTTGCGGAAGGCTTCGTTGCCTCCACATGCAGCAATGAGTCCTGGCACATCGTGAGGGACACTCAGACTATACTCCACCGATAAAGCTTCGTAGAAAAAAGTATTCCACCATGGCAGATACCATGGAGCCACCTTTGTGTCGGGTTTATAAGGAATATATGGATGATAAACCTTAGATTTTCCCCAAGGCACCGAGTCGAGCCAACGACCTTTATCATCTCGTGGCATTATGAAACCTCGCATTCCCTTCCACTCATAATCAGAACGCCAAAGGTTGCGCCAGTTGCCAGAGCGTGCCATATATTTCTGATAGATATCATCATGACCAAGCCCTTTAGCAACCTGAGCAATACACCAGTCGTCGAAGGAATATTCAACGGTTCGTGTACCTGCGCGTGGTATGCCATAAGGAATGTAGCCCAATGTGTTATATTCCTTGAGTCCACCTCTACCCTCTTTCTCATCGTCTGCAGGTGGCACTTCGGCATCTTTTATCATTGCTTTTAGAGCCAACTCATAGTCGATACCTTTTAGTCCACGAGCAAAAGCATCAGCTATCACCACTTCGCCATGACTACCACCTTGTGTTCTGCCATTGCAGTCGCCACTACGAGCATCGGGCATATACCCCTCATTCTTATATATATTAAGGAGAGAGTTTACTATATCGCGTTGAATTTCTGGATAGTAAACACCAAGAAGCGGAGTTGATGTGCGATATGTGTCCCAAATAGCATAGTAATCGTCGTAGTATGGAGTATCTATCCACTTCGGATTCTCTCCCGTGCGGTTTACCGGCATCAACATAGTGTGATACAATGCAGTATAGAACATGCGCATGTTGCGCTCGGTACCTTGATAGCGCAAGCGAGAAAGCAGACGTTGCCATTCTGCCTTAAGAGTAGATAGCTGTTCGTTGAAAGAACAACTGGCAATATTTGCTCGCGCCTTTTCGCATGAAAGGAACGATACGCCTATCTTCAAATTCACCTTATCCGATGAGAATGCCACCAAGCATAGTTTTTCGTTAGTGCTTTCTACCGTGAAAGGTACATCTGAGAGTAGGGAGAAATAAACGGTATAAGCATCACCATTATTCCAACCACCACGCACACGGCTCCATCCTTCGATACTTTGCGAAGAGACCACCTTGATATGTGAACCTTCAAACTGTTGTGCCTCGCGCTTATCGGGTATAGTATCTCTGCCCAAGAACCAAGAAGCATCAACCACCAATCGTCCATGTTCAGGATACGTAAGTCGATAGAATGCACAACGCTCGGCTGTTGTTATCTCTGTCTGTATACCATTTTTATATGTGCAAGCATAATATCCAAGGTCGATAGTTTCGCCTATGCGTCGTTGAGGAATGATGTTTTCATTAAGTTCTTGCGACTTCAAGCATGGTTGAATCAAGATGTTGCCATATTTCTGTCCGCCACCAGTTCCGCTCACATGTGTTTGGCTAAATCCGACAACCTTTTCAGGTATTGGTGCCCAACCAGCATTAGGCATATTGATACAGTCTGGTCCAGGTTTCACCATACCAAAGGGCATCGAAGGTCCAGGAAATGTACGTCCTAAACCAACAGTTCCAATACGTGGGTCTACATATTGGGTGAAGTCTTGAGCCGTAACATTATATAAAGATATAACGAAGGCGAATAAGAAAACTAATCGCTTTATGGGAAATATCATATAAATAAAAATGGTTAGTTCTTTACAAATGCAAATATAATGAATAATATTGGAAACATGAAGTCTTTAACAAAAAAAAGGAGCAAGCCGACAGCTTGCTCCCTTATATTAGATAGAGATTTAAGCTCCGATAAATCTCATTTTGTATTATTATTTTTCGTATCCAGGGTTCTGACTCCAGTTTGTATTAACATTCAAGATAGACTCTGGTATAGGGAATATACGGCGAGTCTTGTCGAAGCTAGCATGAAGAACACCCGACTCATCAACATGAGATTTCTTATGGAAACCATATTCGCTCTCGAATGTGCCAAAACGAATCATATCGTTACGACGCCAGTTTTCATCAAAGAACTCACGAGCACGCTCGTCGAGGAGTTCCTTCAACGAAGGATTATGATCCAAAGTTGGTGCACCTGCATACGATCTAATCTGATTGAACAACGACTGTGGAGTATCACCATTTGTAGCAGTAGCACCACGGGTAATAGCCTCAGCCTTTGTCAAAAGGATATCGGCAAAACGGAAGATAGGCACATCGTTAGATTGGTTACGACCATTCTTGAAGTCGTCATCAATAACAAACCACTTAACCGACTTATAGCCCTGCGACCATCCCTTAACATCCTTACCAACATTATTTGTTGCTACACCATTAGAGGTCTGCTGCTTGGTTTCTTTATCGTATGTAGGACGAAGTTCAATATCCTTGGTGAGTACTACGTTCTCTCCCTTATACTGGAATGGAGTTGTGGTCTTGTTATAGTTAGCATCAAACATATAGATTTGACCAGCCAAGACGTGATCCTTACGAGTATCGCCAGGAAGTGCCATCAGGATGTCTGACATCTCTGGAGTGATAGAGAAGTTACCACCAACAGAGTTTGACAAAGGCATTCCGTAGTAGCTATCGAAGCTACCCTTAGCCTGACGCCATGTGCGAGGACGTCCATAATTCATACCTGTAGCCTCTGTGGTATGATAAGGCATAGCGTAGATAAAGTCCTTAATCTGAACACCATTGTTAGGATAGAACTTAGAGCGATAGCCATTAGAGCCAGCAGCAATATCAAACACGCCACTCTTGATGATTTCATCGCACCACTTCACACAATCGTTGAGTTTCTCATTCTTTGCTGTAGCAGCATCATACTGAGTAACATCAGCAGCTGTATAAACAGGCCAGTTGATATATAGTTTCACGAGCAAAGCTTCTGCCATCCACTTGTTTGGCTTACCATAAGTATTTTCATTATTATCTTCGGTAAGATTAGGGATGATTTCCAAGAGCTCCTTCTCTATATACTTAGCAACCTCCGCACGTGGTTTGCGCTCTATAGCCTCATCTTCAGTAGGAATACCATCCAAAATTGGCACATCGCCATAGCTATCCATCAACAAGAAATGAAAGAAAGCTCGCATTGCTCGAGCAGGAGCAATAACTGCAGGGTCGGCATTTGGTCCACCCATTGTAAGGATAGCATTGTTAGCCTTTGTTATACCAGCAGCCAAGTCGCCATACCAGCCAAGACTTGCATCTGTGTAACTGAACATGTGTGTACAAGCATGAGCATAGGTACCATCATCGTAATAGTCGCCATCAAAGCTTATGCCCACCCATTCGTCAGATGATAGCGCCATAGCCTCCATATAGCGGCGACCCATAGCACCACGGAACTGATAATAAACATCTGCCATCAAAGCATTTGTTGCAGCTTCGGAGGTAGGATATGTCACATATTTAGAATTAATGTCGACATCAAGGTCGGTACAAGCCGTTGTAGCTCCAATCAATCCTGCCGCCAATAGATATTTTATATTTAGTCTCATAATAGTAATCTAATTAAAAGTTAACCTTTACGCCCAAAATGAAAGAACGAGTATGAGGATAGAAAGTCTCACGCTTGTCGAGTCCTGGCTCCAAACCTCCGAGGTTGATGTCAGGGTCTAATCCCTTGTAGCCAGTAATGGTAAATACATTCTTCGCAGTTCCATATACCTGCACGCTCTTAAGCCAACCATCGAGATTATCGAATGTGTAAGCCAACGAGAGAGTAGAAAGACGGAAGAAGCTACCATTCTCGAGATAGCGATCAGAAGGATAATAGTATGTATTATCGCTTGTGAAATATTTATCCTTAAGTGCATCAGCAAGCACATTCTTACCTGCCGACAAGAGAGCCTTGTTGCTATAGTGAGCACGTGTAGCATTCATAATCTTGTTGCCAATGTTGCCCTGGAAGAATGCTGTCAACGCCCACTTCTTATATGTAAGGGTATTGTTCCATCCGTAGGTAACCTTTGGAAGAGCGCAACCAACCTTTGTCTTATCCTTCTTTTCAGGAGTTGTTGTCACTTCGCCAGTACGCTCACCAGTCGTTGCATCATGTACATAGTATGTAGACTGTCCATGATCATTATAGCCAGCCCACTCATATGTCCAGAAAGTACCGAGCGATTCACCTTCCTTGATACGCTCTACTTCACCGTTTGAAGAGATACCACCGATATTAGGATCGCCCCAATCCTTATAGTCTACAGAGAATTTCTTATTTGAAAGCTTGTCCACCTTATTCTTGTTGTGAGCAAGGTTTACTGTTGTCTGCCATGTGAAATCCTTAGTCTTTACAGGTACTGCGTTGACAGTAAGTTCGATACCTGTATTGGTGATATCGCCAACATTGGCATTCATATAACCTACTGGATAGATATTTGTAGAAACATCATAGCTCCAGATAAGGTCAGAAGTCTTCTTGCTATAGAATTCAATGCTACCACTCAAGCGGCTGTCGAGGAATGCGAAGTCAACACCAACATTAAACATCTTGGTTGTTTCCCACTTCAAATCCTTATTACCATTCTGTGTAGCCTCAATCTTTGAATAAGTAACACCATTATAAGTAAAGCTGCTACCAGAGTTCAATCCAAAGAGAGTGTAAGCAGAATAAGCACCGAAGCCAAGAGCATTACCACTAACACCATATCCTGCACGAAGTTTCAACTGATCGAAGATTCCACCCTTCATGAATGATTCTTCTGCGATGTTCCATGCTGCAGATACAGATGGGAAGGTACCCCAACGATTGTTTGCACCAAATACAGAAGAGCCATCACGACGAACTGTAGCCTGCAAGAGATACTTGCCATCGTAAGAATAGTTAGCACGACCATAGAAAGAAATGTTGCGAACAATTTCCTCAACACCACTATCAACATCGCTCATACCATTAATGAAGTTACCATAAGCAAGATTCTTAAATCCAAGTTGGTCGTTATAGAAATTGTAAACAGAAACACCAAAACCATCATTGTTTACACGCTCTTCCCAAGAGTAACCTGCCATAAGAGAAAGCTTATGAACCTTTGCTAAGGTAAGGTCGTAGTTAAGATAGGTTTCAAAAGTCTGATCGTGTCCCATGCGGGTATCGCGATGAGCCTTACCCTTGGTGCCACCATAAGGAAGCTGTGACAACGAGCTATTGTAATAGCTGTAAACTTTCTGCTTGTTGTTGTAAGAATAGTTAGCATTCAAAACAAGACCATCGATGATATCGAGCGAAGCCTTACCAATATACTGCATGCGTCTCCACTCAAACTCGTTAGAGTCTTCGTTGATCATTGAAAGAGGATTATAGTTCTGCGAACCTATATCACTCTTAAACCACGAACCATCCTCGTTGCGTACAGGATTGGTAGGCGAATAGTAGTTCATAGCATCAAGTACCGATTCGCCACGCTGACCTACAGGCACACCTTTGTGTACACCTCTCATGGCATTAATACCAGCAGAAAGAGTCAATCTGTCTTTCAACACCTTTGTGGTGATGAGAGCACGACCATTTACTCTATTCATTTCTGTACCACGAATCACACCATCATGATCGATATAGTTCAAGCTGGCGATATACTTTGTCTGCTTATTGCCACCACTAATAGAGAGGTTATGATTATGACTAACGCCTGTGCGCAACACCTCATCTTGCCAATCGGTATTTGCACCTTCGTCCTCAACAACTTCGCCTGAAGCACGAAGTTCTGCAGCCGAAGCCATATCAAGAGTCTTCAAAGCATTGTCGAAAGCTACATATCCATTATAGCTTACATTAGTCTTTCCTTCAGCACCTTTCTTTGTTGTGATGATGATTACACCATTGGCTGCCTTAGAACCATAGATGGCTGTAGCAGTAGCATCGCGGAGCACATCGATAGACTCGATATCGTCTGGAGCAACCATAGAGATATCCATACCTGGAATACCATCAATAACATAATATGGTTGCATAGCTTCACCCTCACGAAGAGAAGATGAACCACGTAGCGTTATGCTTGACGAGCCGTTAGGGTCGCCTGTTGACGAGATAACAAGACCGGCAACCTTTCCTTGCAACATCTGAGCAGGGTCGGTATATACGCCTTTATCAAGGTCTTTTGCATTAACGGTAGTGATAGAAGAGGTAACGTCCTTACGGCGCATAGTACCATAACCAACTACTACAACTTCATTGAGAGTAGCATCGTTTGCAGATAGAGTAACGCTCTGACCTGGAGTGATGATTTGAGATTCATAACCAATGTAGGATACTTTCAGTTTCGCATTAGGCTTTGTTGTCTTCAGGGTGTAGCGACCATTTACATCAGTCACAGTACCATTAGAGGTACCCTGTTCCAATACGGTCACACCTATCAAAGGTTCGCCGTTGGCATCTTTGATAACGCCCGACTTTTGGCTTTGCGCCATAGCTGCTGTACTACAAAGCAAGAGGGAGGCTGAGAACATAGTCTTCAGCAAGCCCGCTTTAGAATGGTTTCGTACTTTTAGCATAACTGTTAATTTTTTAGGTTTATTATGGGTTAAAAATATGAGTACAAAGGTAAAGACTATTTATTTCTACAAGGTGTAGATAGCTTTTCTATAAAGTTACAATACTTCCAAACTACAGTCTGTTACATTCTGAGTAGTTATCTTCTTACCTTGTGTAGGCAAGAACTTAGTATCGCGGCATGGACGCAGGTCAATCTGTCCACCCTCGTAGTTAGTAACTTTCTTATTGAATAGTCTTACATTATTAAAATATATGTTGTTCACTTTTCCTTTTTCATCACCACCCACGAAACATCCATTCTCGCTCACAGCGGTGATATTATTAAAGAATATGCGACTCACCTCTCCACATCTGCCTACAGTCTCGCCCTTAGGGAATCGCCAGTTGGCATCTTTATGATTGCCATTAGCCCGAGGATAGCTGGTTACATAGATAGGCTCAGCCTGTCCCCACCACACATCGCTCCATAGTTGGCAATCCATCTGGATATTAGAGAACACAACGTCGGTCACAGTTCCTTCGTCACGATTCTGTATGCCAAGTCCGCGATTAGAACGAGTGATAACGCAGTTGTCAAACACCACATTATATATAGAGTCCATATTCTCGCTACCTATCTTTATAGCACACGAGCGAGAAGTCATCACGCAGTTTGTAACCGTGATGTCATGGCATGAGCCATAAGCTTCATACTCACGACGATTCTTCAAACAGATACAGTCGTCGCCCGAAGTGATATGACAGTTGCTAATTCTTACGTTCTTACTATGGTCGAGGTCTATACCGTCGCCATTGCGAATCTTTAGGTTGTTAAGTAGGTTTATACCATCAATTACAGCACCATTGCATCCAATAAGATGCACAGTCCAATAGGCGCCATCGCGGATGGTAATATCGCGAATAGTAAGATTGTCTACACCAAAGAGTGTAAGCACATGTGGGCGAGGGTCGAAGGTTGTTACAGGTTTAAGTTCATAAGAATCGTGCAGCTCCTTACCCATAAAAGCAACACCATTGCCGTGGATAGTTCCCTTACCAGTAATAGAGATATTCTTAGCATCCTTGGCATATATCCACATCATGCCTTCACCTCTATTCTCACCAAAAGCACTTAGCTTATAGATGCTTTCATCGGGATTAGCTTTCCATACAGAGTTTGCCTCTAAAACAATATTAATATTAGACTTCAATTCTACAGGACCAGAAATAAAAGTGTGATTGGTAGAAAAGACAACATTACCACCACCAGCTTCAGAACAAGCATCGATAGCTTTCTGAATAGCCGAGGCATCATCACTCACACCATTTCCCTTAGCACCAAAGTCAATCACAGAATAATCTTTAGCAAATAATAGGAATGGTATAGCCATTAATATTGCTATACATAAAGTAACTCTTTTTATCATGAAAGTATATTTTCGTTAGGTTTTTGGGGCGTAGTAAATCTTTAGGTTTAATTACCGTTGCTAAATTAAGCAAATTTATTAAAAGCAACAAGCAAAATGTAATTTATTTTATTATTTACCCCATTATTTTAACAATTACCTTAATATAAAGCACTAAAAAAGGTGTATCAAACACTCATAACAACACGAATGTTTGATACACCTTATTATATATATTGGGCTTGAGAATTAATCAATCTCTTCGTCTGCCTCGTAGCCACCCATCTCGCGGATAGCGTTCTTAAGCATTGTATACTGCTGGTAGAGGTTGTTAACAGCCTCTTCACCTTTAGTATAGTCGTGCATAGGAGCCTTGAGGAAGAAGCTCAAGAAGCGCTGGATGCCATAACGACCAGCACGAGCAGCAAGGTCGCTCAACAATGTGAGGTCAAGGAGCAATGGAGCTGCAAGGATGGAGTCGCGGCAAAGGAAGTTGATCTTTACCTGCATTGGATAACCCATCCAACCAAAGATATCGATATTATCCCAGCCTTCCTTGTTATCGTTGCGAGGAGGATAGTAGTTGATACGCACCTTGTGATAGTATTGTGTATCCTCATCGTTGCCATGTCCATAAAGGTCTGGCTGTACGTCTGGCTTCAAGATTGTTTCAAGTGTAGAAAGCTTGCTCACTTCCTTAGTGTGGAAGTTTGCTGGCTCATCAAGAACAAGACCATCGCGGTTGCCAAGAATGTTGGTAGAGAACCAACCATTCAAACCAAGGCAACGAGTACCGATAATAGGAGCAAAACCACTCTTTACAAGAGTCTGGCCAGTCTTGAAGTCCTTACCTGCGATAGGCATCTTGGTCTTTTCTGCCAATTCCCACATAGCAGGAATATCAACAGTTGTGTTTGGAGCACCCATGATGAAAGGAGCACCCTCAACCAAAGCTGCATAAGCATAACACATAGAAGGAGCAATGTGCTCACGGTCGTCAGCCTTCATAGCCTCTTCAAGAGCTGCCAATGTGCCGTGTACCTTCTCGTCCTCAGGAACGTAGATTTCGGTAGATGCTGCCCAAATTACAACGATACGAGCACAACCGTTCTTCTCCTTGAAGTCGCGAATATCTTGGCGCAAAGCCTCAACCATTTCCCAACGAGTCTTGCAGTCCTTGACATTATCACCCGTCAAACGCTTGGCATAGTTCTTATCAAACGCAGCCTTCATTGGAACAATCTGCTCCAATTCGTCCTTGACAGGATTGATATCCTTTTCCTTCAATACCTCGCAGTACATTGCTGACTGATAAGCATTCTGTGGATATACATCCCAAGTACCAAAGACGATGTCATCGAGTTTAGCCAACGGAACGATATCCTGATAGTGCAGGTACTGCTTTTCGTCACCACGTCCCACACGAATCTTATCGTACTGAGTCATTGAACCTACAGGCTTTGTCAAACCCTTGCGAGTCATTAATACACCTGTCATAAATGTGGTAGCAACGGCACCACAACCTACAACCATAATACCAAGTTTACCTTCAGCTGGCTTTACATTGTTTTGTTTCATTACCGATTTTTAATAGTTATTAGAATAATGTTCGGCAAAGATAGCAAAAACCCTTAATAAAAAACAAGTTTTCGCATTTTAATATCCATAAATTTAGATTTATTAGCTTATTAGCAAAGGCTTTTAGCCATTAATCTATATCTATTACAGGAATCTTCAACTTTGTTTGCGCAAACGCATGGCAATATTATTGCATAATACCGCATACATATACATGTTTATAACGTCGAAATGATATTTTGTCACATATTTCTGCAATTATATTGCAATTTATTTGATTGTTTGCAAATAATATAGTATTTTTGCACCCACAAACGCATAAACATACAGCTATGAAGGTAAAGAACAGCAGAATGGAAGCTCTTAAGCTTATCATATCAAGCAAAGAGCTTGGAAGCCAAGACGAAGTTCTAAGAGAACTGGAGAAAGAAGGATTCAAACTTACTCAGGCAACTCTTAGCCGCGACCTCAAACAACTAAAGGTGGCTAAGGCAGCAAGCATGAATGGCAAATACGTATATGTATTGCCAAACGAAACTATGTACAAACGTGTACACAAGCCATTGCCTGCAAGCGAAATGATGCAGATGCCTGGTTTCGTTTCTATAAACTTCTCTGGCAACATGGGCGTAATCAAGACTCGCCCAGGATATGCAAGTTCTATAGCCTACAATATCGACAATAGCGACATTCCTGAAATTCTCGGAACAATAGCTGGCGACGACACTATCTTCATCGTTACCAAACCTGGTGCAAGGGAAATTGATATCATCGATGGACTGAGAAACATCATGGAATTCAGATAATGAGACCCCAACATAGGGAACTCACGACATACACCTTATTATATATATAGACAACAAGGATATAAATTATAAAATAGGATAATGGAAGAAGTTAAAGTAATGGTGGCTGATGAGAGTCATATAAAATACATCGACACCATTCTAACAACAATTGCAGAAGCTGCCAAGAAGCGTGGTTCTGGCATCGCAAAGCGCTCGCCTGAATATGTTGCTACAAAGATGCGCGAAGCTAAGGCTGTTATAGCTCTGCAAGGCGACAAGTTTGCAGGCTTCAGCTACATCGAGACTTGGGGCAACAAACACTACGTGACAACATCGGGATTGATAGTTCACCCAGACTTCCGAGGTATCGGACTGGCAAAGCGTATCAAGAACCTCACATTCACACTTGCCCGACAGCGATGGCCACATGCTAAGATATTCTCTCTCACCTCAGGCTCTGCCGTGATGAAGATGAACACTCAGTTGGGATATCTGCCTGTAACATTTGCCGACCTTACCGACGATGAGTCTTTCTGGCGCGGCTGCGAAGGTTGCATAAATGTAGATGTGCTTCATCGCACCAACCGCAAATATTGCATCTGCACCGCCATGCTCTTCGACCCAGAAGAGCATCTGCCAATAAAACTTCCAAAGGAGGTTATCGCTCGTATCAGAGCTATCGATGGTCCTTCTTGCGAACTCGAAGGTTAATCATTGGCATAACAATTCAATAACAATAAATCAACAATAAAAATCAACTTAATAAATATATAGTTATGGCAAACAAGAAAGTTGTAGTCGCATTCAGCGGCGGACTTGACACTTCATACACAGTTATGAAACTCAAGGAAGAAGGATATGATGTATATGCTGCATGTGCCAACACAGGTGGCTTTTCTGCAGAACAGCTGAAGACCAACGAGGAGAATGCTTATAAGTTGGGAGCTAAAGCATACGTTACTCTCGACGTTACTCACGAATACTACGAGAAGTCATTGAAATATATGATTTTCGGTAATGTATTGCGCAACAACTGCTACCCTATCTCCGTATCTTCAGAGCGTATATTCCAAGCTATTGCCATAGCTCGCTATGCTAAAGAGATTGGTGCCGACGCTATTGCCCACGGAAGTACTGGCGCAGGCAACGACCAAATACGTTTCGATATGACATTCCTCGTTATGGCTCCTGGCATCGAGATTATCACTCTCACTCGCGACAAGAAGCTTACTCGTAAGGAAGAGGTTGACTACCTTAACGACCATGGTTATTTTGCCGACTTCACCAAACTGAAGTATTCATACAATGTAGGTATCTGGGGAACCAGCATCTGTGGTGGTGAACTCCTCGACCCTACTCAGGGTCTGCCAGAAGAGGCTTACCTTAAGCATGTAACAGCTAAGGAGCAGGAGGCTACTCTCAAGATTACCTTCGACAAGGGTGAGATTGTAGCTGTGAATGGTGAGAAGTTTGACGATAAGGTTGCTGCCATTCAGAAGATTGAGGAGATTGGTGCTTCTTATGCTATTGGCCGTGATGCCAACGTTGGCGATACTATCATCGGTATCAAGGGACGTGTAGGTTTCGAGGCTGCAGCTCCTAAGCTCATCATCGAGGCTCACCGCCTATTGGAGAAGAGCACACTTAGCAAGTGGCAGCAGTATTGGAAGGATCAGGTTGCCAACTGGTATGGTATGTTCCTCCACGAGAGTCAGTATCTTGAGCCTGTCATGCCAGACATCGAGGCTATGTTGACTTCTTCGCAGCGCAACGTCACAGGTACTGCCATCCTCAAGCTCCGTCCTTATGGTTTCGAGACTGTTGGTGTAGACTCAGACAACGACCTCACAAAGTCTAAGCTCGGCGAATATGGCGAGACACAGACCGGTTGGACTGCCGACGAGGCTAAGGGCTTCATCAAGGTTAGCTCTACTCCATTGCGTGTATACTACGGCATGCACCCTAACGAGGAAAGATAAAAAACAAAATAATGCTGTGCCTACTGCAACCTTTAGGTATCCACGTGCGTCAAATAATAAAACAATAACACATTATTATATATTATATTATGGCAACAGGAAAAAGATTACATCGCAGCAGCGACGATAAATGGATTGCAGGTGTCTGCGGAGGTTTTGCAGAGTATTTAGATTGGGACCCTACTCTAATACGTTTGGCATGGCTGTTTCTGACAGTATTCAGCGCAGGTTTCCCTGGTTTGCTCATCTACATATTCTTGTGGATCTGCATGCCGAAGTAATATTCTTACTTCACTCTATGGGAGCCACTAACAACTCCACACAATGATTAAAATTGGAATTTTAGGTGCTGCAGGATATACAGGAGGCGAACTTATTCGTCTCCTGTTAAATCATCCTGAAGCAGAGATAGTTTTCGCAAATAGCGAAAGCAATGCAGGCAATAGTGTTGCCGATGTACACGAAGGTCTCTATGGCGAAACAGACTTGAAGTTTACTGCCGAAATGCCTTTCGATCAGGTAGATGTCATTTTCTTCTGCTTCGGTCATGGCAAGAGCGAGGCTTTCCTTAAGGAACACAATGTGCCTGAGAATGTGAAAATCATCGACTTGGCTCAAGACTTCCGTCTTGCTCCTCAAACTGTGGTTGCAACTCAGCAACCAACTCCATCAGCTCACGACTTCGTATATGGTCTTCCGGAAATAAATGAGGCAAAGATTGCTTCTGCTATGCATGTTGCTAACCCTGGTTGTTTTGCCACATGTATTCAGCTTGGCTTGTTGCCTGCAGCAAAGATGGGACTCATCAATAGCGACGTTAGCGTTAATGCTATCACTGGTAGCACGGGTGCAGGCCAGAAGCCTGGAGCAACAACCCATTTCTCTTGGCGTATGGGCAACATGAGTATCTATAAGGCTTTCAACCATCAGCATGTGCCAGAGATATGCCAGAGCCTTAAGCAGACTCAGGGTTATCTCGATGCTGCCATCGACTTCATTCCTTATCGTGGCGACTTTGCTCGTGGCATCTTTGCTACAGAGGTGGTAAAAACCGATAAACCTTTGGAAGAAATCGTTGCAGGCTACAAAGAATTCTACAAGGATGCCAAGTTTACTCATTATGTAGACAAGGCGCTCGACCTAAAGCAGGTGGTAAACACCAACAAATGTTTGGTTCACGTCGACAAATATGGCGACAAGCTCCTCATCACTTCATGCATCGACAACCTCTTAAAGGGTGCCGTTGGCCAAGCAGTACAAAACATGAATATCATGTTTGGAATAAACCAGACTGCTGGATTAAAACTAAAACCTTCTGCTTTTTAAGTTTAACCCCGAAGAGCGTGAGCTTAGAACCCTCAAAACTATTGGATTCTTCACTCTTCACTCTTCACTCTTCACTTAACAACATGATTCTATACGACGTATATCCTCTTTTCGATATAAATATTGTAAAGGGCAAGGGCTGCAAGGTATGGGACGACAAAGGTCAGGAATACCTCGACCTTTATGGCGGCCATGCAGTAATCAGCATAGGTCATTGCCATCCTCACTATGTGGAGATGCTGACCAACCAACTTAATGAGTTAGGATTCTATTCCAACTCCGTAATCAACAAACTGCAAGTGAAGCTCGCCGAGCGTTTAGGCAAAGCAAGTGGCTACGACGACTATCAGTTCTTCCTCATCAACTCTGGTGCCGAAGCTAACGAGAATGCATTGAAGTTGGCATCTTTCACCAACGGCAGAACTCGCGTACTCTCTATAGAGAAAGCTTTCCATGGTCGTACTTCTCTTGCCGTTGAGGTAACGAACAATCCTAAGATTATCGCTCCTATCAACGCTAATGGTCATGTCACCTATCTTCCTATCAACGATCTTGAGGCTTGGGAGAAGGAACTTGCTAAGGGCGATGTTTGCGCTTGTATCATCGAAGCCATTCAGGGTGTAGGTGGTTGCAACATGGTTACTCCTGAGTTTGCACAGGGCTTGCAGGCAGCTTGCAAGAAATATGGTACCGTGCTCATCTGCGACGAGATACAATGTGGCTATGGTCGTAGCGGTAAGTTCTTCGCTCATCAATGGCTCGGCATTCGTCCTGATATGATTACCGTAGCTAAGGGCATCGGCAATGGTTTCCCTATGGGTGGTGTATTGATTTCGCCAGAGTTTAAGCCTGTTTATGGTCAGCTTGGCACAACCTTCGGTGGCAACCACCTTGCATGTACTGCAGCGCTCGCCGTGCTCGATGTCTTTGAGAAAGAAAACTTGGTAGAGAATGCGCATGTGGTAGGTGAATATCTCATCAGCCAGCTCAAGGAGCTACAGAAACGCAACAGTCATATCACCGAGATTCGCGGACGTGGACTCATGGTAGGTGTCGTTCTCGATATTCCTCACAAGGAAGTTCGCAACAAGCTCATCCACGAGCAGCATTGCTTCACAGGTTGCGCAGGCACCAACATTCTCCGCATTCTTCCTCCATTAATATTGAGCAAAGAAAATGTTGAGGATTTCATCGGCAGACTTGAAAAAGTATTAAAGGAGATATAGACCATGAAAATTTCTATCATTGGAGCTGGAGCCATGGGTGGTGCCATGGTTGAAGGACTCTTGCAGAGCGAGAAGTTTCTTCCTTCCGACATTACTGTCTCAGACCACAATCAGCCAGTTTTAGACCACTTTGCAAGCAAAGGAGCAAGCGTAACATTAGACAACCAGCTTGCCGTAGATGGTACCGACATCGTATGCGTAGTGGTAAAACCATGGTGCGTAGAGAAAACATTAAAGGGCATCAAGGATGCTCTCGACTATAAGAGCCAAAAGCTCGTTGTTGTGGCAGCAGGTGTTCCTTCTGCCGAAATCAAGCAATGGCTCGATAAGAATGGTTGCACCCCAACTTTCTTCCTCGTAATGCCAAACATCGCCATAGCCTACAAGCAGTCTATGACTTTCATCACTCCTGTAGACGCATCGGCAACAGAAATAAAGCAGATAACCGACATCTTCGACGAACTTGGCGAAAGCCTCATCATGGAAGAGCGTCTGTTCCCTGCAGCCACAGCTATGTCGTGCGCCATTGCTTATGCCATGCGCTATGTCAGAGCTAATGTAGAAGGTGGCGTGGAAATGGGCTTCAAAGCCAAGGATGCCAAGAAGATTGTTTTGCAGACCATAAAGGGTGCTGTAGAATTGCTTCAGGCTACAGGCGAACACCCAGAATCAGCCATCGACAAAGTAACTACTCCTGGCGGTTGCACCATCAAGGGTCTAAACACCATGGAGCAAGAAGGCTTCACCAATGCCGTTATCAAAGGTTTGCTGGCTGGCAAGAGATAAAATCAAAACAACCTACAATATAAATGCTGTAAGAGTTCAATCTCTTGCAGCATTTTTTTATCAAAAATATACATAACAAATGCAGTTATTTCAGATAAAAGCCCTATATTTGCCATCGAAAGATGGGATTTTACTCAATTGATTGAGTAAAATTACTCAGTCGACTGAGTAAAATTACTCATTATGTTGAGTAAAACAACTTAAAAAAACAAATTAAATATAGCAAGATTATACATATCACATCATCATCTATAAGCAACAGACCATGTACAAAAGAAAGATATATGATACCATCATCAAGAGATTAGGTGAACAAAGAATGTTCATCCAAGTAATCATGGGACCACGACAGATTGGAAAATCTACCGTTATCAAGCAAGTATTGGATGACTTAAGTAAACCGTTTCTTTTCTATTCTGCCGACACCATACCTTCAACATCTTCCACTTGGATTAGCGATTGTTGGAATAATGCACGTCTTCAAATGCGTACACAAGGACTTGAAGAAATGCTCTTGGTTATTGACGAGATACAAAAACTTAAAAACTGGAGTGAATATATAAAGAAAGAATGGGACGCTGATAGTCTAAATCACGTTAACATAAAAGTGGCATTACTTGGGTCATCAAGGGTTTTATTAGAAAAAGGACTGGCAGAGTCTCTCATGGGGCGATATGAGGAAATAAGAATGAGCCATTGGAGTTATCCTGAAATGAAAGAAGCCTTTGGAATGACTCTTGAACAATACATCTATTTTGGAGGCTACCCAGGAGCTGCCATGCTTATTAGTGACGAAGAACGTTGGAAGAACTATGTTAGCGGAGCCATCATCGATGCTACTATAAACAAGGATATCTTGATGGATTCTCCAATAGGAAAGCCAGCTCTGCTTCGTCAAACTTTCGAATTGAGCGTAGCTTATTCGGGAAAGATACTCTCACTAACAAAAATGCTGGGAATATTGCAAGATGCTGGCAATACAGTTACATTGGCAGGCTATCTAAATCTTTTGAGCGATAGCGGACTTGTCACAGGACTACAGAAATTCTCTATAGATGTAGCCCGCAAACGTGCCAGCATTCCTAAATACCAAGTGTACAACAATGCCTTATTGAGTTCTCAATTAGGTTTAACATTTCAAGAAGCCGTTTCTGATAGTAAGCAATGGGGACAATTCTTTGAATCCGCCATAGGAGCCTACATATTAAGCGAAGCTTTTACCCATCGTTTTGAGGTCTTTTACTGGCGAGAAGGCAACGACGAGGTTGACTTCATCCTCAAGAAGAATCAGAAGATTATTGCTATAGAAGTAAAAAGTAATGGAGAGGCTTATACCACGGGCTTAGAGCGTTTCCGCAATCTATTCCATCCGTCGGCAACATTTATCGTAGGCGAGAAAGGTATCTTACCAGAAGTTTTCTTGAGCATGGATCTAAGAAAACTATTCGAATAACTTAATGACAAATAATTATGGCAACAAATAAAATACGTGAAGAGGAAGTAAAGAATAAAATTCGCCAAGAGTTCTTTCAAGACTATGATGCGACACCTATCTTGGGCGACATAGACTTTGCTGTAACAACAAAAGGATCAAGTGTGGACGAGCTATCCGACCAAGAATATTTCTTATGGGCAGAAGCTAAAGCAGGAAACACGGAAGATATCTATGCATCTTTCGTGCAACTCATCATTACCATAGGTAAAGCCCATACACACGAATCATACTTACCACCTCGCTATCTTGGAGCCTTCGATGAAGAAAAGATTGCCTTTATCGAATATCATAACATTGTAAGTGTATTCTATCAGAATGACTTCAACTGGAATGTCACTCCCTCCAACCATAGCACCAAAGAGTTTCACATGCTCTCCGACTTGCTGAAAGAGAAACTCAAAAAGGAGATTAGGCTCTTCTACCTACATAAAGATGAAAAGGAGCTAAGAAAGTTCATTCGCTCTAATTTCAAGTTGGGGAAGCAGTCAACTAATGGTATCAATATAACAAAGAATAATTTCACTTATATCTACAGAAAATGGGTGGAAAAGGTCAAACCTTCTATCACACTTGATTGGGAAAAAGCTAAACAAAATGGTATTATTGATGCAGATTTCTTTCTTGCAGACATCTTCTCTAAGGAAAACACAACCCTTAGAGATAGGCTATATGTATTGCTGAAGAAGAATCATTATGAACTTGACCGTAAGATAGACTCCGCAGGGCTTTTCGATTCTAAGAAAGCACAGTTCAACGACAACCAAATTGCACACAACCAATTTTGGAATCTCTACGTCCGCCCTCCACGTAAAGAATACTGGGAATATATTGCTAATCGTAGAGACTTACTTGTTCCGCAAGACATCAGAGAGCGCAAAGGTTCATTCTTCACACCTCAATGCTGGGTAGAACTCTCACAAGAATACATCGCTAAAGATTTGGGAGAAGACTGGCAAGATGAATATTACATTTGGGATTGTTGTGCTGGCACAGGGAACCTTCTTGCTGGCCTTACTAACAAATATCAAATTTGGGCAAGCACATTAGACCAAGCAGACGTTGATGTTATACACGACAGAATTGCTAATATGGAAAAGGTCGGTACTGCCAACCTTTTGGATAGTCATGTATTTCAATTTGACTTTCTCAATGACTCTTTCGACAAATTACCTCCTGGTCTAAAAGACATCATAACAAATGAAGAAAGACGCAAGAAACTTATTATTTATATCAATCCACCTTGTGCAGAAGCCAGCAATGCAAGAACAGTTACAGGAACGGGTAGCAACCGAAAGGGATTAGCCAACACTTCTACAAAAGACAAGTACAAGAAAGAACTTGGAAGAGCAGGCAATGAGATATTCGCACAATTCTTTGCAAGAATAGCAAATGATATTCCTGATTGCACACTTGCCTTGTTCTCTACACTGAAAGCACTACAAGGTCCAAACTTTTCTGGATTTCGAGCTAAATACCAAGCAAAGCTCAGTAGGATGTTTATCGTTCCAGCAAACACATTCGATAATGTAACAGGGCATTTCCCATATGGTTTCCAAATATTTCACCTTGCAGAGAAGGAAGAGTTCGTATCTTGCATTGCTGATGTTTACGACAGCAAAGGCAATCCGATTGGCAGCAAGAACATCTATTCTTGTAAGGGAGGCGAACTAATCATAGACTGGTTCAGAAAGTTTTACGACAAACAAGGAGACCATCTTGGATACCTGCGATTCTTAGGAACTGACTTTCAAAATAACAGAGGTGTGTTCTTGACTTTAGCACCATCTACCAATGACCTAAAACAGGTAAAAGGTACTTGGATAACAAGAAAGAATGTCATACCATCATGTGTTTATTTCAGTGTCAGACTTTGTACCGAAGCAACATGGGTAAATGACCGAGACCAATTTCTATATCCAAATAAGGAATGGAATTGCAACGAACATTTTTTATCCGACTGCTTAGTCTTCACGTTATTCAATGAAAAAAACAAAATCCAAAGCCAACATGGCACTAACCATTGGATTCCATTCAGCGAGGAAGAGGTAGGCGCACAAGACAACTTCGAGAGTCATTTTATGCACGACTTCATTATGGGCAAAGCAAAAACCGAAAAGCCTCAACAAGACGCAGCAGTACAAAACTTGTTTGCAGGCCAAGACGATCAAACAACAGATAGTAGTTGTTTCACTCCAACAGAACCTTTGAAGTTTTCACAAGAAGCACAAGCTGTATTGAATGCTGGTAGAGAACTATGGCGATATTACCACAAACAAGCTGGTGCCAACCCAAATGCATCTTACTACGACATCAAGATGCACTTCCAAGGTACAAAGACCACGAAGAGCGGAAAGGTCCAAATGAACTCCACCAGCGAGGATGCAACCTATAATGCCTTGCTTGCCGACCTCAGACAGTCCATGAAACTACTTGCTGCTCACATAGAGCCTAAAGTGTACGACTATAGCTTCTTGAAAAAATAATCTCGATAAAACGAGAAAGGAGGCCTTTAATGTTGGCATCCTTTCTCGTTTTATCGTGGACTTAACTTTCCGTGCTTCTCAAAAGAAATCTATCTTTGGATCATATTTCCGTTCTTCTTACATACACGACAGCTGGTCGCCTACCGCTTGATTCAATACCATTAGCATGGTTTTTGGAAAATGAGCGTAGCTCCTTGCCTGCAGATGAACGAGGAAGCTCGACAAGGGCAGCATATTCTGCCACACGGATGAAAGGATGCGCAGCATCAGAAAGATAATTCTGTAGAAGCTTCAAACGTTCTTCCTTTGTATATGGCGAACGGTTTACTCGTGCCACGCCTGCACGCGAGAGTTTACATTTAATCTTCACTTCTTTTACCAAGTCTTTGTCTGACACATAGCGTACATTCTGCACCTCAATACTCTTTGCATTTCTTTTCTGCTCATCACCATCGATAGTATCGATTTCTTTTGTTTCCTTCACTCCAAGCGTTGCTTGGAATGTACCGATACCATCGAGCTTTACTGAATATCCTTCTGCAAGCAACTCTGCCAAGTTATCTGCTATACCGCAGAGTGCATGTTCCAACATGCCTACATTTAGCATTTCATGTCTGGCTATAATATTCAAAAACTCCTTAGTAGAAATTTTCCTACTCTTCGCCAAACGATAATAACACTTCTTTTCGCCTGTACCATTAAGGTCTGGCATTTCTTGTTTGATGTATTTTGCCATAGTTTTTATAATATATTGTTTGTGCCTAATTAATAGATTGTTTGTTTCTTGAGCATGTAAAGTTACAACATTTTAAGACTAAAACCAAACGAAAGCAGATATATTTTATAAATCCAGGTTAGATTTATATAAATCAGGCTTAGATTTATATAAATATAGCTTAGGTTTATATAAATCTGGCTTAGGCGTATAGTTTTTATGTTGTTTCAGAATGTTTTTGCATACTAAGGCAAGAGGTTTTATATACAGTAAGTTGCCAAGACATCGAACAATGATGATATAGAGACAAAATTATGCAATTGACTTGTTTTTTTGTAGTTTGTTATACTTCAAAAAGAAATCACATACACTTTCGCGTTCAATTTGCCATTCGTACCAACACCTACCAAATGGTATTCTGAGAAGGAAGGAAGCTCTTTCGTCACTACAAGCCTTCTCGTAAGAATTTGCGGAGATGAATGTGGGGTATGCCATCATCGTCATTCTTTGTAAGAAGTGGCATCATAGAGATAACACACTTCGGATAGTTGTCCTTAATAGAACGCAGAATGCCAAATTCCCTTTCACGTGTAGCTTGCTCCGCTATAATGAACGAAGCCTGCACATAGATACGTTGACCTTCTGGTTTAGTACAAACAAAGTCTATCTCACCAGCCTGCAGAGCGGCTCGTCATTGTCTGACAGATTATGAAACTCCAGGAACTCGTTGTAGCCAAGAGACTGTATATAGATTTCCTTATATCTGCCTCCAATGAGTGTACTAAGTTCGTTGCTAAGCATCCTGGCGTTGCTACCAATTATAATGATGTCCGTGTTTGGTTCTGTGCGAAAGCTACGTACGGAACGTTCAAACTCTTCGATGTCTTGCACTTCGTCAATATGTTTCCTTCCCAAGATATTTCTCAATCTTGTCTATGTATGTTTGTCTCCTAATTGTTGCCATATTTATTCAGTATAAAAGATATTATCCGCAAAATAATAAATTTATCTTTTATAGAAGATAAAAACCCTTAAAAATACATTTTTATCTTTTATATTGAACATTAATTCCACATATGAGGTTATAGACGCTATGGTAGGTGATGCTGTTATTATATAAATAATTAAGAACACCTACTTATATATTTTAGCTTATATAATATCTTGAGCAATCCAAAGTCGTAGAAGTATGCATTGGATGGCAGACGAAACATGATTGGATGGCAGACGAAACATGATTGGATGGCGACTGTATTGGTAACAAAAAAAATGGTGTATCAGAAGTCAAACGAGATGAGCTTCAAGCCCAAATCAATTGATTTCTGACACACCATTAATACTAAATATGTATAATGTGGTTCAAAACCGCACTATTAATTCTCAACGCTCTCGCTATTGAAAGCCGATGTGATGCGATACTTCATGTCGCCATCGTAGGTAACGGTAGAGTTTTTAAGGGCACTCCATACCGGGGCGATGTAATCACTCTTGCCTTCCTTGTCGGAAAGCTTGTAGTATGAGTGTATCTCTATGGTGAGTCCGTCGTTGTAGCGGCGTTCAAGAGCCTTGAGCAGTTCCTTTGTCACGCCGGTAATATTTATTGTGATGCCTGTAGCCTGACGTTCAATGGTGAGATTGACATTAGCACCGATAGCAGCATCGAGATCCTGTACCTCAAAATACTTCTCAAAGTAGCGCACAAGAGCAGCTGACTCAGCGCCCTCTACTGTATAGTCAATGCTAACAGGGAGGAACACCTTTACGTCCTTAGCTTCCTTGATATGTACCGAGGTCTTTATCTCGCCCCATGAAGAGTGTTCCTGCTGATGAATGTCAACCAAGAGAGTCGGATCGATAGGTTTTATGTTGTAGATGGCAGGATAATAATCAGCAAGCTGCTGATAGGTGAGTTGCCTCTTACCATCGTTCTCGCCGAAGGTTATCTCTTGGAAGCCTTCGTTCTTGCATGCATCACATGCTGCCTTGATATCGTCTTTATCGGTGAGCAAGCCGTTAACATGCCAGCCATTCTCCATACTCTTGGCGAGATACCATATCACATGGATGTTCTTTTCCACCACGGTAGGCGAAACCGGATTGGTGCGACCACACCATTTTGTAAGTTTATTTACAACAGTAGCAGTGGTTGTATCGCCTGCCGCAATAAGGGTGCGCAAGCCCGAACCATCTGTACTGAGCAGAAAGTCGAAGTTCTTGTCCTTATTTAAAGTAATGTATGGGCAGTCGGTATACACCTTGGCGTTTTTCATAACATTAACGTACTTGTTTGGAGCGACATTAAAACCAAGGCGTGGGTCAACCTTTACATCGAAATACGAGACATCGGCAATTGGAGACAGAGAATTGAAAGCACGTGTTAAGCCATTCACCTTCTGATAGTTATTCAGAATATCAACACCAATATACACCTCGGTTTGAGGCGCATTAGTCAACGAAGAGTCGTCTGTACCATTAGCTTCTTCTGAGCTTGAGCATGCTGTAAATGTAGTAAATGCAGCAACGGTTACAAAGAAAACAAAAAGCTTGTGTAGCTTAATCATAAAAAAAATTGCTATTTGTTGTTAAATCAATAATATATATATCATAAGATCGGTTGCAAAAATATATCATTTGCTGCAAACGGCAAAATTTTCAAACTACTTTTTCGTAAAAATCATGCTAAAGTCCCAAAATATCAAAGATATTTATAGGTTGCGGATTTTAGGAAAAGTATATTTTCCTTCTCCTCACATACACTTTCGTGCTCAATATGCCATTCGTATCAATGCCTGTAGAATGGTCTTCTAAGAAGGCACGAAGTTCTTTCGTAGCAGATGAACGAGAAAGCTCGACAAGAACACCTACTTATCAGCAGAAAGTATATATATGCAAGAAAGCGAATTTATACATAATGATTTATTTTTATCCACTTTATTACCTTATTGTTTGCTTATATCAGTAGAAATGTGTACTTTTGTCACCATAACCAATAAAAGATAAAAAAAACTATGGATGAAGCAATAAAGCAAATTGGCGAACGCCTAAAAGGACTAAGAGAGGTGCTCGACATCTCGGTAGAGGAAATGGCGCAGACTTGCGGCATTACAACCGAAGAATATCAGGCTATGGAGAATGGAGAAAGCGAACTACACGTGAGCAACCTCCAGAAGATAGCACAGAAGTATGAGATTTCGCTCGATGTACTGATGTTTGGCGAAGAACCACACATGAATTCTTACTTCCTTACCCGCAAGGGACAGGGACTGAGTGTGGAACGCCGCAAGGCTTACCACTACGAGTCGTTGGCAAGTGGTTTCCGTGGCAGAAAGGCAGACCCTTTCATCGTTACCGTAGAACCTAAGCCTGCCGACAAGCCTTTAGACACAAACACACATGCTGGACAGGAGTTTAATATGGTGCTGGAGGGCGACATGGAGCTGACTATCGGCAAGAAGACTCTCGAACTCCACCAGGGCGACAGCATCATCTTTGATGCCACACAGCCTCACGGCATGAGAACATTAGGTGATAAAAAGGTAAAGTTCCTCGCCATAATCTTTTAGCTTTAATATATAAATATGGTGGTTGACTTTCAGGAGCCACCAATTCTTTAATTTCGACAACAAACAATCATGATAGAAAGATTCTTAGTACAGACTACTTTCACATCTGAAGAGGACTTCAGAGAGCATTTGGAGTTTAAGGTAAAAGAGAACTTCAACTTTGCATACGATGTGATGGACGCATGGGCAGAAGAGGCTCCCGACAAGCTTGCACTCCTTTGGACAAGCGAGCGTGGCGAAGAGAAGCGACTGACTTTTGCAGAGCTAAAGAAAGAAACAGATCAGACCGCGAGCTATTTCCAGAGCCTCGGCATAGGCAGAGGCGACATGGTGATGCTGATATTGAAGCGTCACTATCAATGGTGGCTTTCTATGATGGCACTATGCAAGATTGGCGCTGTGGCTATTCCTGCCACCCACATGCTCACCAAGCACGACATCGTTTATCGCAACAACCGTGCAAGCGTGAAGGCTATCATCTGTGTGAACGACGAATATGTTACATCTCAGATTCTCGCTTCTATGGACGAGAGTCCTTCGGTAAAGGTACTCGTGGCAGTAAACTCTGATGCTCAGCAGGGCACACCTGTTCCTAATGGTTTCCATTGCTGGAACGATGAGTGGCCTAAGGCTCCTGCCTTCTGTCGTCCTGAGCATGTAAACACCAATGAAGATACTATGCTGATGTATTTCACCAGCGGCACAAGTGGCGAGCCAAAGATGGTGGCTCACGACCATCTGTATGCTCTGGGTCATCTCACCACAGGTGTGTTCTGGCACAACCTCAATGCCAATAGCATCCACCTCACCGTAGCCGACACAGGATGGGGCAAGGCTGTATGGGGTAAGCTCTACGGACAATGGTTTGCTGGCGCAACAGTCTTCGTTTACGACCACGAGAAGTTCACCGCCGAGAAGATAATGCGACAGATAGAGAAATATCATATCACCTCTTTCTGTGCGCCTCCAACCATCTATCGTTTCATGATTCAGGAAGACTTCGCTAAGTACGACCTCTCATCGCTAAAATATTGCACCACAGCAGGCGAAGCCTTGGAACCAGCCGTATACCAGAAGTTCTTTGAGCTTACAGGCATACGCCTCATGGAGGGCTTCGGTCAGACTGAGACCACAATGACTCTCGGCACCTTCCCTTGGAACACTCCAAAGCCTGGCAGCATGGGTAAGCCTAATCCTCAGTACGACATCCACTTGCTTAAAGCTGATGGCACAGAGTGTGAGGACGGTGAAAAGGGCGAAATCTGCGTAAAGGTTGGCGACCGCAAACCTTACGGTCTCTTCAAATACTACTATCGCGACGAAGAGATGACAAAGAAGGTTTGGCACGACGGACTATACCACACAGGCGATATGGCATGGAGAGACGACGAGGGCTACTATTGGTTCGAAGGTCGTATCGATGATGTCATCAAGTCGAGTGGCTATCGCATCGGTCCTTTCGAGGTAGAAAGCGCTTTGATGACCCATCCTGCAGTAGTGGAATGTGCTATCACAGGTGTGCCAGACGAAGTGAGAGGAATGGTGGTTAAGGCTACCGTAGTGCTCGCTAAAGAATGGAAAGACAAGGCTGGCGACGACCTTATCAAGGAATTGCAACAACACGTAAAACACGAAACTGCTCCATATAAATATCCACGTATCATCGAGTTCGTTGACGAACTGCCTAAGACAATATCAGGCAAAATACGTAGAGTAGAAATCAGAGCTAAAGACGGAGCGAAGTAATAAGTTTAACCGAAGATAAAGAGTGAAGAGCCATATGATTCTTCACTCTTCACTCTTCACTCTTCACTTAAATATGAAAAGGATTGTAGTAAAGGTGGGCAGCAATGTGCTGACCCGAGAAGACGGAAAACTGGACGTAACAAGAATGTCGGCTATCGTAGACCAGATAGTTTGGCTAAGACAACAGGGTAACGAAGTGATATTGGTATCATCAGGTGCTGTGGCTGCAGGAAGAGCCGAGCTACATGTAGACCACCACTTGGACAGCGTAGAGCAGCGCCAGCTGTTTTCTGCCATTGGCCAGGTGAAACTCATAGGCCTTTACTACGACCTGTTCCGTGAATACAAGATAAAGGTTGGACAGGTGCTCACCATGAAGGAGAACTTCGGTGCCGAAGAGCAATACAAAAACCAGGAAGCTTGTATGCAGGTGATGCTGGAGAACGATGTGTTGCCTATCGTAAACGAAAACGACACCGTATGCATCACCGAGCTTATGTTTACCGACAACGACGAGCTGTCGGGACTGATAGCCAAGATGATGAATGCCGACACCCTTATCCTCCTCTCCAATGTGGATGGTGTATACAATGGCGACCCTAAGGACTCGCACACTCGCATCATACCATCTGTATACTACGACCGCGACATCAGCGAGTATATCTCTACCGATAAGAGCAGCATGGGCAGAGGTGGCATGGAGTCGAAGGTGAAGACAGCCCACGAGGTTGCCAATGCCGGCATCAAGGTTATCATTGCCAACGGCAACACTCCAAACATCCTCGTCAACCTCACCGAGCATCCTCTCGAAACTTTCCACACCGAGTTTGTGGCAAGACCGAAGGAGAAATAACCCCCACTATCAGCACTATTTTATCTATTGGCATTACAACAATTGTGTTACAACAATTATGTAATATGGTATAAAATTGGCTTTATTTAGCTACAAACCATATTTTTGCATGGTTCGTAGCTAAATAAAGCTAATTTTATTCTTGATTTTAGAAAAAAGCACTATCTTTGCACATAAGACTTAATAGATAAAGACTATGTGCGAAATTATAGGAAGGAAAAACGAAATTGCAGAACTCAAACGCTATTATAATAGCGGAAGAGCTGAGTTCGTAGCTATATATGGTAGACGTCGTGTAGGCAAGACATTTCTTATAAACGAAGTCTTCCACGACGATATGATTTTCCATCATACGGGTCTTTCGCCTTACGACCGCCAGCGCAGAGTATCACTAAAAGACCAGTTGCAAAACTTTTATTTCTCACTAATCCGTCATGGAATGGAAGGCATGGCTCAACCAAAGTCGTGGATGGAAGCTTTCTTTATGTTGGAGAGATTTCTTGAAACAAGCGACAATGGTAGCAGACAGGTAGTATTCATAGATGAATTGCCATGGATGGACACTGCACGCTCAGGCTTCCTTACGGCCTTAGAAGCATTTTGGAATGGATGGGGAAACACTCGTCACAACCTCATGCTAATAGTATGTGGTTCGGCAACATCATGGATGTTAGATAACTTGATAAACAACAAAGGTGGTCTTTATGGTAGACTTACTGGAGAAATAAAGCTCTATCCATTTACACTAAAAGAATGTGAAGACTTCTATCATAGCAGAAACATCCAAATGTCGCGCTACAACATTGTTCAGGCTTATATGATACTTGGAGGAATACCATTCTATATGAATTTCTTTAATCCATCGCTAAGTCTTGCACAAAATATCGACGTATTATTCTTTTCACGTAATGCTAAGTTGGGCGACGAATTCAACAGACTATTCAACTCCATCTTCGACCATGCAGAAGAATGTATGGATATCATCCGTATACTCGGCAAACGACATGCAGGATATACCAGACAAGAGCTTGCAGAGAAAGCCAAAATGATTCCTAACGGTGGATTTACAAAAATGCTAAAGGCACTCATCGGTAGCGACTTTTTAATAAAATATGTACCTTTCGGTTCATCTAATCGTGAAGAGCGCTATAAGCTAAAGGATTCGTTCTGTTGGTTTTGGTTACACTTCAAAGAAAATAAGAATATCAAGCAGGAAGACTATTGGCAACACCACCTTAAAGAGTCGGAATTAACAGCGTGGAGAGGTATTGCTTTCGAAGAAGTATGCTTGCAACATATTCGTCAAATAAAGCAAGCACTACAAATAGGCGGCATATCAAGTATGGAGTCGGCATATATCGTTCGTGGCGAAAAAGACACTGAAGGATTACAAATAGACCTTATCATTGATCGTAGCGACGATGTTGCCAACTTATGCGAAATGAAATATTCTAAAGCGCCATATACCATAACAAGTAGCTACGCCACACATCTAATCCAACGCAAAGAAGCTATGGAAACTCTATTCTGTGACAAGACGTTCCTATTAACATATATAGGTAGCTCCCCTCTTGCCGAAAACGAATATACAGATACATTCCCATGTCAAGTAACATTAGATGGCTTATTTTTATAGAACAAGCATAAATATCCAGACTGTCTATCTTTTATGGCAAAAAGTTAGGAACAGGAGGGTAAATTAGAAATAAAATACTAACTTTGCAGAAGTTAGGCTACGCTCGGCAATCTGAAAATAAACTTTCATTGCCCTCGCTTGCACTAACTTTGCAGAAGTTAGGCTACGCTCGCTAACTATTACCAAACAAGCACAAACAATGAAGATATGGAATTGACAGAGACTTTTAAGAGAGTGAAGGCGGCAAGCAAGACATTGGGATTGCTTACCGATGAGAAGAGAAACGAGATACTAAATAAGGTGTCGGATGCCATTATCGAGAAAATGCCAATGCTGTTAGCGGCTAACGCTAAAGACTTGGCAAAGATGGATAAGGCAAATCCACTCTACGACAGACTGCAGCTAACGGAAGACAGACTGAAAGGTATTGCTGCAGATATGCGACATGTCAGCATGTTGCCTTCGCCATTGGGCATAGAAAGCAAGCAGAAGACTCTTGCCAATGGACTGAGATTGAAGAGAGTGAGCGTGCCTTTCGGAGTGATAGGAGTGATATACGAAGCTCGCCCTAACGTTACGTTCGACGTTTTCTCACTATGTCTTAAGAGTGGAAATGCTTGCATACTGAAAGGCGGTAAGGATGCAGAAGAATCGTGCAAGGCTGCAATAGAATTGATACACGAGGTGTTGCAGCAGCAAGGTGTAAATACCGATATCGCCGAACTTATGCCTGCTACCCACGAGGCTACAGGCGAAATGCTGAATGCCGTGGGATTTATAGATGTGTGCATACCACGAGGTGGCAGAAAGTTGATTGACTTTGTGCGAAATACTGCCAAGGTACCTGTGATAGAAACAGGAGCTGGTGTGGTGAATACTTATTTAGATAAGGATGGCGACAACGAGATGGCTGCACGCATCATAGAGAATGGAAAATGCCGAAGGGTTAGCGTTTGCAATGCCTTGGATTGTTTGATAGTACACAAAGATAAGCTCGCAGCATTGCCTACCGTTTGCCAACCTTTAGCAAACAATGGCGTTACTATCTATGCCGACGAAAGAGCTTACGCGGCATTGGATGGTCACTACCCTACTGACTTGCTTAATCATGCTACTGCCGACAGCTTCGGCACAGAATTTATGGCTATGAAAATGGCGATAAGAACTGTAGACGATATTGACCAAGCAATAGACCATATATCGCAATATGGCTCAGGACATAGCGAGGCTATAATAACTCAGAATGCAGAAGCCGCAAAGAAGTTCCAACTTATGGTAGATGCAGCTTGTGTATATTGGAATGCACCAACAAGCTTCACAGATGGTGGACAGTTTGGATTAGGTGCAGAAATAGGCATAAGCACACAGAAGCTTGGTCCTCGTGGTCCAATGGCGTTGGAAGAAATGACAACGTATAAATGGATTATAGAAGGAGAAGGACAAATAAGGGAAAAGTGAAGAACGAAGAGTGAAGAATCCATTAGTCTATATGGCTATTTGATTCTTCACTCTTCACTTTTCACTCTTCACTTACTTTATTATCTTTTTGCCATCAACGATGTTGATACCCTTCTTGAAGTTCTGGAGGCGACGACCGAGGAGATCGTAGATAACGCCAGACTTTGTAGACTTATCAACATTAGCTACGCTCTTGATGCCAGTAACGATAGCGAGGTCGGCAGCAGCACCGAAACCTCCACGAGCATTAGCCTTGCGGATAGTTCCCTCAGAATAAGAAGAAAGGTCAGCACCCTTGATAAGAGCAACGAACTTACCATCCTTTTCTACGAGATATGTAGCTTCTGCATCGAAGTTTGCAGCATCAACCTCAGCCTGAGCTGCAACCTCAGCAGGATTCCAGTCGGTGAAGAACTTGTCGAGAGTAAACTCCTTAGCCTCTTCGTCTGTAAGCACGGTCTCCATAGTCTTGTTACCATTTTTGTGAGTAAACTCAATAACTTTAGACTTAGGAGTATTCATGTTGTTGCCAGACTTGTCAACAGTATTGTATTCCTTGAAATAAACAGGAACAGAGTTCATACCAGCAACTGTCCAACGGCTATTAACGAGCTTACCGCTATTGATAGTGGTGTTAAGATATGCAACCTTTGCATCACCCCATGAACGACCAAGGTTGAAAGTCTTGCTTTCAGTTTCGATAGAGCAGTTGTTGAATACATATCCCTTTTCTGCATTTCTTGGATAAGCAGCAGTAATAGTGCAATCGCCAGTATTGCCAGAAGCCGAACGACTCTTGTTGAGGAGAGTTACGCCATTGAAGTAAGCGCTACCGCCACCACAGATATAGTCGACAGTACCCTGGATAAGTCCACCTTCGAAATAGTAGTCACCACTCTTAGAATAGTAAGTATCCTGATATGAGCGGAGGTTTACATTCTTCATAATAGTCTTTGTACCACCATCCTGGATAACAGCAGCACGACCTGCAGAACCTGCCTTATAGTAGTCGAGGTCATTCTGCAAAGTAAGATCCTGGATATAGAGGTTCTTAGAAGAGTTCTGGAAGAGGTCGGCAGAACCAAGACCTTCAACCTTAGCATCAGGAGCATTCTTGATTACTACACCCTCTGTAGACTGACCAATAATAGAGAGGTTGTTGGCAGAGATAGGAGTCTTAACAGTCTGACCGAAGTCGTAGACACCATTAGGAAGGAACATCTTGTCGCCATCTTGTGCAGACTTGATAGTAAGCATCAAGCTTGCTACGTCGCCAGAAGAAATAACATAGTAGCCTGTAGCCTCATCCTTAGCTACGAAATCATCAACATTGTAAACCTCTAAGCCATGAATATAAGCAGAAGAAGGGAATGTGATAGTGAGAGTGGTTGGAGTGCCATCATACTTGAACGAAGCAGCTCCGCCATCAGCATCAGCCTTACCCTGGAAGGTAGCAACCTGATTGCCTGCAGCATCAGTAACAACAACATCCTGCTCTGCAGTATAGAGACAATTCTTTACGAGAACTACCGCACGTGAAGAAACATCGAGCTTTATGCTCTTTGCCAGCCAACCATGATTATTGTAGTAGTTACCATCGATAGTGATAATTTCGTGGTTTTCCTGATACCATGAGCTCTTTGTTAGGTCGTAGTCATAGTGAGTACCAGCAACAGCCTTCTCAATAGCAGTAACCTTTGCATTCAGGCGAGTGTCAGCCTCAAGCTTTGTTCCTTCAGCCATCTTGACGCCAGCATTTGTGAACCAACCACGGAACGCCATACCATCCTCGATAGCAGGGAGATCATTAACAGTATATTTAGGAGTAAACTCGCTACCAGGAGCAACAGTTTCGTCACCAAGCTTATTGCCATTCTGATCGAAGTATGTGATCTTCAAGTCTGCAACATATTCACAAGCCTCAGCCTTGATATAAGGAGTATACTGTGCACCGATGATGGTAAGAGTAGCTGGGGCCATAGAGTTGTATACCCATGTAGCAACACCACCATTATGATAGCAACCAGGAGTCTTAACATCTACAGAGCCAATCTCTGTTTCACCATTCATGATAGTAGCATTGGTATTGCTATACTGGCAACCACCGAAAGTGAACTTTACAGGACCATCAACATTTACAACCATCTTGAAGTTGTTCAATCCGTGAGCGTCGCCACGTGGAGCACCTTCGAGAGTAGTCACACCCTCAGGCTTAGTCTCTGGCATAGCAGAGATGTTCTGGAAGTCAAGTTCAAAGTCCTTGAATGTGCGAGCCACATTCTCTACGAACTGTACCTTACAGAGCACACCCTCAGCAGCAGTATTACGAGTGATATACACACCAGTAACAGTTTCGTCGAGATCAACAACAACCTCTTCAGGTCCTTGAGCAGCAGCGGTAGTAGCAATCAAATCGCCCTTTACAGGCTTGCCACCTTCCATAGTACCACGGCAAACATCAACCTTAAACTCCGCAGTGCTCTTACGATTACTGATAATGAGCTTAAGCTTACCAGCAACAGCAGCCTTCTCGAAATAAGCATAGCCAGAGCTATTAAGCTTCACACCATGCAAACTAAGGTTTTTGCCTTCGCCATCATTCACATAGCCTGCATAATACAAGCCGTTGTCAGGACCTGCAGATGGGATATTCTTATTAGTATAGTCCCAACACAAGTCATTCTCACCTGCATGCACAAAGATTGATACCATGGCAAGCAGAGATAAAAGTAATAACTTTCTCATGTTTAATTTTGTAGATTAGTATAATTACTATTTTAGAAAAATTCATTTGTAGTAGTTGTTGCAAAAGTAGGTATATTTTTCCATACCTGCAAAGAAATTATCGAAATTGTTGCATAATAAAAGTATATTACTATCATCATTTCAACTAACAGCCATATTCGTCGAGCAATTTTTTGGTAAACAGCGAATTTTTCGTATATTTGCAAATGTCATAAACAAACACTATCACAAATATGAAGACATTTTTCAACGTAGAAGACCTCGGCAATCTTGACAAAGCCATTGCCGAAGCATTGGAAGTGAAAACAAACCGTTTCGGTTATCAAGAGTTGGGCAAAAACAAGACTTTGCTCATGATATTCTTCAATAATAGCTTGCGCACACGCTTGAGCACACAAAAGGCAGCCATGAACCTTGGTATGAACGTTATAGTGTTGGACGTGAATGCAGGAGCATGGAAGCTGGAGACAGAGCGTGGAGTTATCATGGATGGCGACAAAAGCGAACACTTGCTGGAGGCTATTCCTGTAATGTCGAGCTATTGCGACATCATTGCCGTACGCTCGTTTGCAGGATTGCAAGACCGCGAGTTCGACTATGCCGAGAGCATAGTAAACCAGTTCGTGAAATATAGCGGTAAGCCTGTTGTTGCTATGGAGACAGCTACCGTGCATCCTCTTCAGGCTTTTGCCGATATCATCACCATCAAGGAGAAATGTACAGAATTGAACATCAAGCGTCCAAAGGTGGTATTGACATGGGCACCTCATTGTCGTGCTTTGCCTCAGGCTGTGCCTAACTCGTTTGCTCAATGGATGAACGCTGCTGACGTAGACTTCGTTGTTACCCATCCTGAGGGATATGAACTCGACCCTAAGTTTGTTGGCAATGCCAAGGTGGAATACGACCAGAAGAAGGCTCTCGAGGGTGCAGACTTCGTATATGCCAAGAACTGGAGTTGCCCAGGTGTAACCAATCCTACCGACTATGGCAAGATACTATCTAAGGATATGGGATGGACTATCGACTCTGAGCACATGGCATGGACAAACAACGGATACTTTATGCATTGTTTGCCAGTACGTCGCGGTCTCATCGTTACCGACGATGTGATAGAAAGCGACCACAGCTTGGTGATACCAGAGGCTGCTAACCGTGAGATATCAGCCGAAGTGGTATTGAAGAGAGTATTGGAAAGCCTATAAGAAACCATATAAAAAGAATCGAATAGAGAGAAGTAGCATGACGAGAGCACTGAAAAAGTAAAATCCACTTTCAGATTGAAAGTTAATGACGGATAAATCGTAGTTTTATCCTTCTTTTTCTGTCAAATACAGCCTTATTAAGGCGATTTATAGAAAGAGAAGTTATAAATCGTAACATTTTTCCGTTTTAGTCCTTAAAAATGGGAACTTTTTCAGTGCCCTCAGCATGACTTCTCTCTTTTTTTTGCACTTTCGCTATGTCATTCAAAAGAAATATTGTAAGTTTGCATAAACAAATACAACATAGGCATGATTTCTCTTGAATGTGACTACAACAACGGTGCGCACCCAAAGGTGTTGCAGCGACTTATCGAGACTAACAACGAACATACGGGTTGCTATGGCTTCGACGTTTATTGCGATGAAGCCAAGCGAAAAATTATGGCTGCATGCGACGACTATGATGCCGACATATTCTTTATGTCGGGAGGTACGCAGACCAATGCCACCGTTATCGACTCTATACTCCACTCCTATGAGGGTGTGATATCTGTCGACTCCGGACATATCAACACCCACGAGTGTGGCTCCATTGAGTTTACTGAGCACAAGATTATTAATGTGCCAAATCACAATGGTAAACTGAGAGCCGACGTATTGGAAAACTTCATGGAGAGTTTCCTTGCTGATGGGCAGAACATGCACTCTGTGTTCCCAGGACTTGTATATATCACATTCCCTACAGAGTTTGGAACCATCTATACAGCAAAGGAACTTGAAGAACTATACAACCTGTGCAAATACTACAAGATGCCACTATATATAGATGGTGCACGTCTTGGCTACGGACTTACAGCCACAGGCAACGACATAGACCTACCATTCTTAGCTAAACATTGCGACGTGTTCTATATCGGTGGTACAAAGATTGGTGCACTATGTGGCGAAGCTGTTGTGTTTACACATCACAATGCCTACGAGCACTTCTTCAGCATCCAGAAGCAGCATGGTGCTGTATTGGCAAAAGGCAGACTGCTCGGCTTGCAGTTTGACGCTTTGTTTACCGACAACCTATACTTCGACCTTGCTCGCAATGCCAACGACAGAGCTGAGGAAATGAAAGAGATATTCCGCAAGGCAGGCTACGGTTTTCACATGGATTCACCGACAAACCAGCAGTTCGTGATAATAGAGAACAAGGAGGTAGAAAGATTAGAGAAACATGTGACATTCACTCGCATTGCTACCGCAGATGCTCACCACACCATCTGCCGCTTCGTAACAAGTTGGGCAACCACCAAGGAAGAGATTGCAGAACTTGAAAAAGTGGTTTGCAATAAATAAAAAGAAAAGAAGTACTAACGCAAGAGTATTTGCAGTAGTACTTCTTTTTTTGTGCAGTTTATAATTATTATTTGCTTATCGCAAAGTATACGTTTTCATTCCCTTATATGTATTCACTCGCAGTACGGTTGCTTTGCATGTAGGCAATGCGGCTATTGGTATGCTGACATATATGCGAGTGGTATAATACTCAGGTACACCATTCTGCGCATGAAGCAGTAATAGCGAATTGTCTGGACCAGAAGCCTCGGGGTCTACAACAAGCGAAAGCCATTGCTTTTCGTCTACGCCTTCGCTAACACCTGTCTTTAGCAGAAGCGAAAGGTTTACATACTTTTCATTCTTGCTTGTCCACACACTCTCTACAGTCAGAGGGTCGGTGGCTATGGAGTCAGCATGCTCCTTAGGAGTGAGCACAGGAACCTGACGCAAAGATAAAGCACGAACAGGATTATCGCCCTTGCTATAATAGAGCAAAGCACGATAAGAAGAGTCGGGCACGGAAGTCCAACTGGTTTTTATGCGTTGAGAAAAAGTCAAGGATGCACCATCGTCGGTTACGGCTTTCACCACGATAGTATCAGAAGAAGTGAAAGCCTCAACAAACTCAGCACATAGATAACTAAGATTTCCATCGCCAGTGTCATATCCATCACTTGAACATGATATGAACGCTGACGATGAAAAACATAATATTAATAATGTATATATATACTTACGAAGCATCATGCCAAAGCAAGTTGGTTGATAGCAGGATTAGCATACATCTTCAAGATACATTCGCGAAGATAAGCCTCGTCCTTGTTCTCTATCTGTATCTTTGCCAACTGACCGGCAAGATATTTCTCAAACTGAGCCTTGTCGGCAGCGCTATACTTATCGGCATGAGCATCATTGCCCTGAAGCATATCCAAAGCCACAAAGTTGGCAGGGAACAGCTGATAGTGAGCATGAATCTCACGGTCGATATGCTCTGCTATGATACGGAAGATGTCGGCCTTAGGAGTGTCGGCAGGCAACTCACGAAGCCAAGCATCAATACAAGGAGCAGCATGATAGTGGATATGACCCTTATAGCCCATTATACCTGTTTGCATAGAAACGATATCATCCTGAGCCGACTTCTTCCATCCTGGGATATCGCGCTTGAGCTGGAACTCCTGCGCCTTAAGGAAGTCGCAAGGGTCGTACTCATAAGATATAGCAAGAGGAACAAGATGAAGGTCGAGCAAACTATCTACAACAGAACCCTTGCCGCCCATTACCATCATCTTCAAGATGGCTTCCTGAGTGCGGTCGTTACTGTCTTTTGCCCTACCCTCTCGTTGAGCTATCCACACATTATCGTGCTTATCGTTGATGACATAGTGCATATACTCCGACAAGAGTTTGCTTGCCAACAACATCTCGCGCATAGAGAGGCTACGCTTCACGATGAAGCTCTTGTTTACTCTCACAAGGTCTTTTACCCAAGGAAGAGCCAAGAGGTTGTCGCCAATAGCAATCTCGCAAGTGGTATTGCTACCAGATTCGAAGAGCATGACAGAGAGCAATGCTGAGTCGAGCACTATGTCGCGATGGTTGCTTATGAAAGTATAGCGGTCGGCAAGGTTGATATTTGAGAAGTCGGCAGTACAGCCCAAGCTTGCTTTCTTTAGCAGATTATGAAGGAAATCTATGCAGAAAGCCTTTTGGAAATCAAGATTTGTTTTGCATTGCTTCATCTTTGCGGCTATAGCCTCTACAGGCACACCAGGATATAGATAAGCAAGCACAGCCTTAAACTGCTCGTTGGCAATAAGTCTGTCGAACACCTCAGGGAGTTCCTCTGGGGTGAAAGGTCTGATGTCAGCAAACTTTTCTGGTATCATATTGTTTCAAGTTAAGGGTGAAAGGTAATCTCACTAAAATTGATTTTCTACTATCTCGCTCAACACATCTTTGATATCCAAGCCTGCAGCACGAACCTGCTGAGGAATGAAGCTGGTGGCAGTCATACCAGGAGTGGTATTGATTTCGAGCATATTTATCTTGTCGTTGCCATCCTTATCCTTAGAGATGATATAGTCGATACGGATGATGCCGTTGGCATGAAGGATATCGTAGATGCGAGAAGTCTCGGCAGCAACCTTAGCAGCTGTCTCTGGAGCAAGACGAGCAGGAGTAATCTCCTGTACCTGACCATTATATTTTGCATCATAGTCGAAGAACTCGTTGCTTGTAACAACCTCTGTAGCAGGCAACACTACTGACTTTTCTGCAGTCTTGTATACACCCTGTGAAATCTCTACACCATCAAGGAAGCCTTCGATCATAACCTCATCGCTCTCCATGAAAGCTACACGGAGTGCAGGAGCCAACTGGTCGGCATTCTTAACCTTAGAAACGCCGAAGCTTGAGCCATCGGCAGCTGGCTTAACGAAGCATGGCATGCCAAGACGATCGGCAATAGCCTGCTCATCATAGCTTTCGCCACGACGGAGCAATATGCTATCAGCAACATTTACTCCAAAGCCACGGAGGTAGTTGTTCAACACATATTTGTCGAAGGTCATAGCCTCAACAAGCACGCCACTTGTGCTATAAGGCAAATGGATAAGGTCGAAATATCCCTGCATAACACCATTCTCGCCTGGTTGACCATGGATGGTGATGTAAGCATAATCGAAGTATATATGTTTGCCATCAAGTTTGAAAGAGAAATCGTTTTTGTCAATTTCCACAATCTCGCCATTGTCGAGATTTACATGCCAGTCTGTACCTTTGACATCTACGATGTAGATATCATAGCGATCATGGTCGAAGAAGGAATAAAGTCCTTGTGCCGACCTCAACGATACATCATGTTCTGATGAATCGCCACCACATACGATGGCGACAGTTCTTTTTTGTGTCTTCATTTTAAGTATGTTGTTTTATTTATGTTTATCAAATTTCGTTTTGTGTGCTACCAGCAATAAAGGTGCGCCACTTCTCGATAAGAGCCTTAAAGTCTTCAGGCCATTCAGAGGTGAAGTCCATCTGCTGACGAGTGACAGGATGCACAAAACCAAGAGTCTTGGCATGTAGAGCCTGACGGTTGCAGAGTTTGAAGCAATTTTGAATGAACGCCTTATACGACGAGCTGCGGTTGCCACGCAATATCTCGCTACCTCCATAGCGTTCGTCGGCAAAAAGCGGATGACCAATATGCTTCATGTGGGCACGAATCTGATGGGTGCGACCTGTTTCGAGAATACACTCTACGAGCGTTACATAACCAAAACGTTCGAGCACCTTATAATGAGTTACGGCATTCTTGCCTATACCAGAGTCTGGGTCAAACACAGCCATACGCAGACGGTCTTTAGGGTCGCGACCGATGTTGCCTTCAATTCTTCCCTCATCTTCGATGAAGTTTCCCCACACCAAAGCATTATAGCTACGATGTGTGGTTTTGTTGAAGAACTGCTTACCAAGGCGCGTCTTAGCATTAGGAGTCTTGGCAACAACGAGGAGTCCGCTTGTATCTTTATCTATACGATGTACTAAGCCCACTTCTGGATCGTTAGGGTCGAAAGACTTCAAATCCCTGAGATGCCAAGCTACGGCATTTATCAATGTGCCATGGAAGTTGCCTGCTCCAGGATGCACCACCATGCCCGCCGGTTTGTTTATCACCATGAGCTCATCATCCTCGTATACTATATTGAGCGGAATATCCTCAGCGCCAATGGTGTTATCGTGTCGTGGGCGGTTGAGCATCAACGTTATCACGTTGCCAGCACGCACCTTAAAGTTGCTCTTCACAGCCTTACCATCAACAAAGATGAAGCCTGCATCGGCAGCATTCTGTATTCTATTACGGCTGGAATGAGGCATACGGTCGGCAAGGTATTTGTCTACACGCACAGGAGCTTGTCCTGGGTCTACTACAACCTTACGATGTTCATAGAGTTGGCTGTCATCAGAATCTGCGCCATCATTATCTGCGCCATCGATATCACCCTCTATGCCATCAACTTCGTATAGCTCATCGAAGCCATCATCAAATATTTCGTTTTGTTCCATCAATTCAATTTTCTTACTACAGGACCATTACCTGAATTCTGTTCGTGAGTTGTTGCAGGTTCGCGTTGTGTCTTTTCTGCAGGATGAGCAGGTTGCACATTAGATTCTGTAGCAGGAGCTACGGTTTCAATTTCATCACTATTTGGTGCAGATTCAAATTCATCAAAGTCGCTGAAGTCATCCTCTACCAATGTAGCAGAATCTTCTTCGCTCAATCTGCCATTACCAGCAACTATCACGAGCACATCTTCGATAGAAATCTTATCGCCTGCATTCACATTTCTTCCGTTGGCAGTAATGCCATAAACCCAATCCTTTTCACCAGGAATGAATTTTGGCTGACCGAGTTTGAAACCCATAGCAGACAGCTTGGCCATAGCCTCACGCAGAGAGCTATTGTCAATAACATCGGGAAGAGAAAGAGTTGGAGTATGCGAAGAGTTGATGACAAGATATATCACATGCCCCGACTTCACTCTTTCGCCTGGAGCTATGCTCTGTTCGAGCACACAGTCAGGCTTCAAAGCCTTGACATATCCCGTATCGCCAACAACAGCTTCTATGCCAAGATGGTCTAGAATTTCTTTGGCTTCATCAAAACTCTTATGTTTGAGGTTTGGCACAATTATCGACTCGCCATGATGCGTATAAATGTCAAGTCCCAACCTGACAGCAGTACAGAGTATAATGACAACGACAAACATCGCTGCCAAATTATACCACAAGTATTTACTCTTGAATTTTCCTATGAATTCAGAAGGTGTCATTATATAATATTCTATTTCTTGCAAAGATAGTGCAAAATTTCGATTGAGCGAAAAGAATGTGAATGTATTTACATTCTTGAGTGTTAGAAATTTATTTAATTGGATGGAATATCAAAACAAATAACAAAAAAAGCACCGCATCATGATAAAACATGTTGCGGTGCTGGATATTTTGTATCAGAATTATCTGTCTACAGGATTACTCCTTTACACGGCTGAGGTAAGAACCATCGCGTGTGTCAACCTGAATAAGGTCGCCCTCGTTGATGAAGAGAGGTACACGGATTTCAACACCTGTTTCAAGAGTAGCTGGCTTAGTAGCGTTGGTAGCTGTATCGCCCTTGATACCTGGCTCAGAGTGAGTAACGCGGAGGTTTGTCTTAACAGGCATTTCAGCCAAGAGGATAGAACCATCGCTGGTATCAGTAACAACCTCTACGATATCACCTTCCTTCATAAACTCTACACCAGTGATCTGCTCCTTTGCAACAGGAATCTGCTCAAAAGTCTCCTGATTCATAAGGATGCAACCTGTAGCATCCTCATAGAGATACTGATAAGGGCGGCGCTCAACGCGAACATCCTCGAGTTTGAATCCAATCTGGAAAGTACGCTCCAATACACGACCGTCTGAAACGTTCTTCAGTTTGGTAATCATTACGGTATTTCCTTTACCTGGCTTTCTGTGCTGAAAGTCGATGCAAGTCCAGATCTTGCCATCCATGCGGATGCAAGTTCCAATTTTGATTTCCTGTGAATTAATCATTGTTATATTCTTGTGTTATTTATTATATTTCGCCTTTACAGGGTGCAAAGTTACTACATTTTTATAAAAAAACATATAAATAAGGGCGAAAAATCGGTTAATTCTTTGTTAATTGGAAAATTATGAGTAATTTTGCAGCCCAAAAGGTGTGGTGTGCCCACATCTTTAGCTATAGCACATAACATTAAAAAGAAAATAATAAGATGAAAAGAACATTTCAGCCCCACAATCGTCGCCGTGTAAACAAGCATGGCTTCCGTGAGAGAATGGCAACTAAGAACGGCCGCCGTGTATTGGCATCTCGCCGTCGTCATGGTCGTAAGAAGTTAACTGTATCTGACGAGCACCACGGAAAGTAATCCTGCTTTATACAAAACAGGCACAAATGGCAGCAAAGGAACATCTGTTTCTTTGCTGCCATTTTTTTATATTCTTTCTTTTGTTATTATACAAGATAGGCTACACTCGGGAATAAAAAAGAAAACTTCGTATTTCTTTTGTTATTATATAAGATAGGCTACGTTCGGCAATGTGTGAGCAAGCTCACATTGCCCTCACTTGCACTATCTTTCCGCTCGTTTAGATAAATTTCTCACACTCAAGAATGCAAATACATTTGCATTCTCTTCTTTTAATCGAAATTTTGCACTACCTTTGTCGACATGATGGAAAATTTATATGGGGAGTCACACCGCCCAGGCAGAATAGAAGTTGTGTGTGGTTCGATGTTCTCTGGAAAGACTGAAGAACTAATACGCCGTATGAAACGCGCGAAGTTTGCTAAACAGAGGGTTGAGATTTTTAAGCCTTCTATAGATACAAGGTATTCCGACGAAGACGTGATAAGCCACGACCACAACGTGATACCAAGTACTCCTATCGACTCATCGGCTTCTATTTTGTTGCTGTCGAGCGAGACTGACGTTGTTGGCATCGACGAAGCACAATTCTTCGATGATGGCATCGTTGACGTATGCAACCAGCTTGCTAACCGTGGTGTTCGCGTCATCATTGCTGGTTTGGATATGGACTACCTTGGCAAACCATTCGGTCCTATGCCTGCCCTTTGCGCCATTGCCGACGATGTCACTAAGGTGCATGCCATCTGTGTGCGCTGTGGTGCCTTGGCTTATGTTAGCCATCGCCTCGTTGCTAACACCAAGACCGTGATGCTTGGTGAGCAGACAGAATACGAACCTCTCTGTCGCGAATGCTATCGCAAGGAGATGGAAGAGAGCGCTGAAACAAAAGAATAGATCTTGCTCCCCTTCATAATTCCACCTAAATAAAAAACTTTAATTCCAAACGAATATGCCCGAGAAGATTACATTCGACTATTTCATTCGTAAGGCAGGCATCGTGACATTAGTGGTGCTGGCAATCCTTATTGTAAAATATCTCGGCGAAGTGTTGTTGCCATTTGTCGTAGCATGGCTCTTTGCCTATTTGCTTTATCCTATCGTACGCTTTGTGCAAGACAAGCTGCGAGTAAAGATAAGGGCGTTGGCTATCGTCATCACTTTATTTTTCGTTATCGGAATAATAGGCGGAATCCTATGGTTCATCATACCGCCTATGATAGAGCAGTTTGAGAAGTTGGGTGATGTGCTTTCGCGTTGGGTGCAGCAAACCACACATTCTAATAGCATTACAGCCTTGATACAATCGTGGATTCAAGACCATAGGGTAGAGGTGGAAAGATTCTTCAATAGCAAAGACTTCTCTGATGCCATACGCAACAGCATGCCTAAGGTGGTGTCTTTTGTTGGTCAAACAGCAAACATATTGTTGAGTATCGTGGCATCTATGATCACCTTATTATATATGTTCTTCATCTTGCTCGACTACGAATATCTTACTGCCAACTGGATACGCATATTCCCTGAAAAGAATCGTCCATTCTGGCGTGAGCTAATGAAGGATGTAGAATGTGAGCTAAATAAATATATTCGTGGCCAGGGTCTTGTGGCTCTTTGCATGGGTATCATGTTCTGTATCGGCTTTTCCATCATGGATTTCCCTATGGCTATCGGCTTAGGCATCCTCATCGGCATCATGGACCTTGTGCCATATCTCCATACCTTTGCCCTGATACCTACGGCTTTCCTTGCTATGCTCAAGGCTGCCGACACAGGACAAAACTTCTGGATGGTGTTCGGTATGGCTGTTGGCTTGTTCTGCGTAGTGCAGATTATTACCGATGCTATCGTTACTCCACGCATCATGGGCAAGACCATGGGACTCAATCCAGCCATCCTCTTGCTGTCGCTATCAGTATGGGGAGCACTTCTTGGCTTTATCGGACTTATCATAGCGCTGCCACTAACAACCCTCATTATGGCTTACTGGCAACGATATGTGACTAAAGAAAAGCAGCCTGCAACGGCACTCCATAAGCCTAAACAACCCAACGACTATGACCAAAAACTATGATATTTACGAAAATTAGATAAAAAATCTTAGAATAATTTGCGAATATCAAATAATTGTCGTAACTTTGCACTCGCTTTATCAAAAGATGGTTTAGAGACTCGCTAGCTCAGCTGGTAGAGCACAACACTTTTAATGTTGGGGTCATGGGTTCGAGCCCCATGCGAGTCACAAAGGTAGTTTAAATCACAAATAAAAAAGACTTTTATCTGAAAGTTGAGACGAGCTTAACGTGCTTATTTACAAGCAGTTATGCTCGTCTTTTTGGTTTTTGATATGCGTGCTGGAGAAAATGTAGAAACGTAGAACATTCTACGAATGGTTTACGTCTATAAACGGTATAACTATCTAATAATCAATCACATCGGCTCTTTTGAGAAATATTGTGTAATTTGGGGAGTGTTATCAAAATGTTATCAACCCCGTAAATTTATGTTATCAAAATGGCTGGAATTAATTTAAGTTTCATTCACAATCGGTTGAGAAGAGGAACGGCACAGAAGCCAGTTTCCATCGAATTGAGGTTCAGCTACAAGTCTGAACGCAAGTACCTCTCAACCGGTATCAAGGTCACTCCAAACCAATGGTCTGACAAGTTGAAACGCATCATCAAGCACAAGGATGCCGATGCACTCAACGAAAAGCTGAAGGCTTTCGAGGAGCGTGGAAACCTCATCTTGACCAAGATGGTAAAGGAAGGAATCACGGATTTGTCTCTGATTCCTGCCCTCTTCAATGGTGAAGGAGAGAAAAGTGTGTCCTTTGTAGAGTACTGCAAGAAGAGAAGAAACGAGCGCAAGGTGTGCGATCATACCAAGAAACGCTATGATGTCTTCATCGCCTTCTTGAAGTCGTGGGGGAAGATTCTGACGTTCGAGGACTGCAATATCTCGAAGATTAGAGCGATGGATGAGTTCCTGCACAAGCAGGGCAAGGCTCAATGCACCATCTACGACTATCACAAGTATCTCAAGCTGTTCATCAACGATGCCGTGATAGACGGACTTATGGATGAGAATCCATACAAACTGCTGCCCTTCCACATCGGCAGGGGCGAGAAGCAGTATGTTGACTGCATAACAGAAGAGCAGTTCGGTGCCATCAAGAAGCTGGAGATTTCTACTCCGCATATCCAGCAGGCTAGGGATTTGTTTCTCTTCCAGTGCTATACCGGACTGGCTTATGCCGACCTGTCTTCCTTCGATTACTCCAACTGCGTTGAGAAGGATGGAAAGATGTTCTATCATGCCAAGCGAACCAAGACTGACACGGATTTCGTGTTTCAGCTTCTTACACCTGCGGTTGAAGTGCTGAAGAAGTACGATTTCTGCCTGCCGAGAATTTCCAATCAGAAGTACAACGACTACTTGAAAGTAATAGGCGAGATTGTCGGTGTTCCTAATCTGCATTCCCACATGGGTCGTGCTACCGCTGCAACGCTCTTCCTTTCCAAGGGTATGCCGATTAATATCGTGGCGAAAGTGCTCGGTCATACAAGCCTCCGACAGACTACGAGGTATGCCCGAACGTTGAGCAGGGACGTGCAGTCTGCCTTTGATGAGCTGGAAGGCAAGATGTAGGTATAATGAATAAAGGGTAGCCATTTCTGACTACCCTTTGCTGTTTCCCTCTCGCTCTCGCTTCTCCTTAATGGCTTGTCTTATCCATTCAGCCTTGTTTCTTCCTAGAGACTCGCAAAAGTCGAAAGTTTCTTCATTTACGTGCAGTACTACCCGATTTACTAGGGCTTCTGCGCCCTTGCTCGGTGCTCCTGCACGGTATCTCCGTCCGCCCCACCCTGGATGCAGGTTCTTGGATGGTACAATCTTGTGCTTGCGGTTGTACTCGAACTTCATAGCAAGTTTGCTGCCTGCCCATACTTCCACCATTTCGGCATCGGGGGTTTGGTTCAGATTCTGCTTGGCGATTCCCGCAAGCTGCTCCTTATCTTCGAAAAGGGTATCGGTCTCGTCAAGTATTCCCACATCGTCATACACGATGATTCTTGCCTTCTTCTCCATATCTCCTTCCTCTTATCCCAGTACTGCCATCAATATCGTAAATAAGAAGATGAAGAGCACAAACCATTCCTGCTTTGTCATTGCTTACCTCCTTTCTTCTGATAAGCTCGAACCCTTCGG